>ENA-ORXC01000100-ORXC01000100.1-marine-metagenome-genome-assembly--contig:-NODE-100-length-97160-cov-7.212406_pt1 | contig 97160 bp, 87 predicted proteins | sample MGYA00237865_ERZ511478 | MGnify/ENA metagenome assembly ERZ511478
ATCAAGCCCAACAAGTGAAACAAGCGACGAATCATATATTAGAAAAGGAAATACCATTTACACAACCTAGAGTTGCGATTGCAGGCGCAGGTAGTGTTCAAGTGGGTAAAGGTGCTACACTTAAAGAAGTGAGCCAAAGTATTCAACGTACATTCACCCCCAATCATCAAGTCACATACACCAAAAGATAGTATGGGAAAGAGTGAAGAAAATAAAATAAAAGCTAGTGTAAATAAATCTAAAAATTATAGTAAAGAAAAACCAAAAAATTCTCCAAATTCAAATAAGTGGCTAAAAAAGGGTGGGGAAATTAAGGTAGATGAGAATGGAACATGGATTTATACCAATAAGGATGGTATTAAAGATGAATATAGAAATGGTTATCCAGATTTTAAAGGAGCAAGGCTTGTAGAACAATAAGTGGATATTAATAGTTTTGATAACTATTACACCGATGTTAAAAAAGCAGATAAACTTGCGGAACGAAAGAAAAGGATCGAAAATACTTGGCACCATCATGAAGATGGAAAAACAATGCAAGAAGTAAATAAAAAAATTCATCGAGAATTCACCCATAGAGGTGGTACGTCACTAAAAAGAAAAAATTAAAATATTAGAAGGTGAAGTTAATGGAATTTAAAAAATTTGGTGAAATGTCTAAAGAAAAAATTAAATGGTTAGAACAGAAATATAGGGTTACTTTTCCAAACGATTATAAGCAATTTTTGTTAGGAAATAATGGTGGCTTTTTTAATATCGAAAACATGAACAAAGTACCAGTAGATGAATTAAATGATAATATATATATGGAAGTGTTATATGGATGTGATACACCTTATGATGTTACGAACATCGAATATTGGATGGATGAATACGAATCGGAATTAATTGAAGAATCAATTATAATAGGTAATGATTTGTCACAAGGATTTTTAGTATTGATTTTATTAGAAGGATATGAAGGAGTATATTTTTGGGATGATGGACATAATTTCGAGTCATCAAATGATGAAGAAAATACTTATTTTATAGCCGAGACATTCACAAATTTCTTAAAAAAAATACAATATAAATAATATAGATTATATGAGAATATAATGGGAAATACAAATAGAATTATTGTTATGTGTAAAATAAGCGTAAAGGAACATTAATATACAATAGATATTATTTAAGAGTGAAAGATAAGTTTCTCTGTCAAATAGAACTGGTCGGGTTAACTAATAGAAGTTAGGTGAAAATTACTTAACTTCTTTTTTGCATTGTATAAAGATTGCCAATTATCAAGAAGCCCCAAATTTTACAAAGGTTAAATATGGTGACCATTATGAATGTGGATTTATAAATCGTAAAAAATTAAAAGCCAACATTGAATATACAACACCGCATGGACATGTGTATCGCACGGATCACAAAGGTCGTATTAAAGAAGTATATGCGGATGACCTATCACTTCTAGATGATGGACGTAATCTATTTGCGCAACGAACAGTAGGAAGAGAAGACCGATTACCAGATGATGATGGTGGTCATTTAATTGCACACACATTCGGAGGTTCTAAAGATATAGACAATCTCGTACCTCAAAGTAAATACATCAACCGCTCATTTAAAGAGAACGGAGATTGGTATAAGATGGAGAAAGAATGGCAATCAACAATAGAAAAGGGTGAAACTATTAAAAATAGCACGAAAATATACTTCGGATAAAATGAGACCTAGTGCATTTAGGGTGGAATATGAACGTGATGGTGTTACTGTTAGAGAATTTATAGATAATATATAGGAGGCAAATCTATGAAGTTTGAAAATAAAATTGAAAATCTTTATCAAGAAATATTTGCAAATGCTAATAAAATGATTCCAGGAGAATGGTTAAAGATATATATTGGCGTAGATTTGTTTATAGGCAGAGGAGCAATTTATTTTTTCTTTTTAACACTGAATGATAATACTTTGTATTATTCAGCAGATATTCCGAATATTTACGATATTTCAGAAGATGTATACTCAGATTTAGAATTTGAGTTATATTTAAAATTCAAAAATTTAAATAATGAATTTTCTAAAGAAAAGTTAATAGAATGGAATCATTGTGAATTTATTGTAAACAATGATGAAAAATATGAAGTTATATTTGAATTTCAAGATGATCAAAGTAATAATTTTGATCAAGCAGATAGAATTAATTATTTTAAGTATAAACATTTTGGCTTCTTACCTGACCAAGAATATGCGATAAATAATGTTTTAGAATTAGAAAGTATCCTCCAAAAATCAGAAAATTAAAGTGTTTTTGCAAAAAACTAATTTAATACTTTTATTTAAAATTTAAAGGTAGAAAGTAAGGTTATAAAATAAAAAATATATAGGAGTGAGAAAAATGAGATTTGAAGATAAACTTAATAACATTTATCAAGAAATTGCAAATAATGCCAATCAAATAATTCCAGATGAGTGGAAGGATATTTTTATGGAGAGTGAGGTAACAAAGGAGGGAGGTAGTGTATTTTTCTTTTATACATTAAAAAAAGAGCAGGGTATATTCTATTCTCATAATATTCCGATAAAATTTAACGTTTCAAAGCAAGTTTATAAAGACATATTAAATGAATTATACGAATGTTTTAAGGAATTGAGAAAAGAATTTATAAAGAATAATCAAGAAGTATGGACTACATGTACATTTATTTTAAATGATGACGGAAAAGCAAATATTTCATTTGGTTATATTAATTGGTTGGAAAATGATTTTACCTTAGGTACTCGAATAGATTATTTTAAATACAAGTATTTTGGAGAACTTCCAGAGCAACAACGATTAATAGACGAAGTAAAACAGTTAGAACAATTCATTAAAGAACAAGAAAAAGAGTAAAACGAAGGATGACTAAGAAATGTAAAAGTTGCTTAGTTTTCTTTTGATTACAAAGAATAATAAATTTTAATTTTACTGCTGAATAAATACATATAAAACACTTTAGAGGGAGTTCAACATCGAATATGCAACACCGCATGGGCATGTATATCGCACGGATCACAAAGGTCGCATTAAAGAAGTTTATGCGTATGACCTATCACTTCAAGATGGCGGACGTAATTCATATGCGCAACGAACAGTTGGAAGAAAAGATCGTTTGCCAGATGATGACGGTGGTCATTTAATTGTGCGCACATTCGGAGGTTCTAAAGATATAGACAATCTTGTACCCCAAAGTAAATACATCAACCGTTCATTTAAAGAGAACGGTCAATGGTATAACATGGAAAGAGAATGGAGAGAGACATTAGATAAAGGAGGTACAATTAAAAGTATTAAAATTAAAATATTATATCCACAAGATAGTACTAGAGCTTCTGTGTTCAAGGTAACTTATCAAAAAAAGGTATATCAAATAAAATGTATGTAGAAAATGTATCGGAGTAATTTTATGAATGATAAATTTGAAAAGAAAGTAAAAAACATTTATCGAGAAATAATTGACCAATTAAATACTATGATCCCCGACGAATGGTCAACTGTTTATGTGAACGCCGAAATTTATAACGATGGAGGAACTGTGTACTTTTTCTATCAAAGTAACAAAAACAACGAAATATATTATTCATTAGAAATACATGATTTATATTATATTTCAGAGGAAACTTTTGATGAGTTAGACTTCAAGCTTTATGAAACATTCAAAAAACTATGCCTATTGTTTGATAATGAAAGTCAAAATAAATGGACTACTTGTGAACTTGTTATTACTAGTGAAGGTAAATTAAAATCTGAATTTGGTTATACGAATTGGAAGAAAGCGGAATTTGGACCAGGTGATAGATTGAATTATTTTAAATATAAATACTTAGGAGAATTACCAAGCAATGAATATGAAATTCAAAAGCTTTATGAAATGAAAGAATTTATTGATAATCTTTAAAAAGTAATTTTTATAATAAAGCGACAAGCTAAGATATACGCGATAAAATGCTATTTTAAAAATATATTTGAGAAAGAAGAAGTAATCTAAAGTTTCACAATTTTTAAAGTGTAAGAAAAGCAATTTAAGTGTGTTAAAACTAATTCAATAGGTAGAAATCAATTATCAAAATAAATTAGTTCTGAAAAATCAAACATGGCAAACAGTATTTAAGATTAAAATCAATTCATTAATTGGAGGAATAGTAATGATTTTTGAAGAACAAGTAAGTAAGTTTTATAATGAAATCGCTAATGAAGTCAGTGGTATGATACCAGATAGTTGGCAAAATATTTATTTTAAAATATATATAAATGATGAAGGAAGTGAAGCTTTTTTCTTTTTCACTAAGAATAATGATAATAAAACATATTACAGTGGTGATATTCCTGAATTATATAACGTTTCATCAGACATATATATAGATTTATTAATAGAAGTCCAAGAAAAATTCAGAAAATTAAGAGCTATTTTTAAAAAAGAAAATCAAGAACCATGGACATCATGTGAATTTGATTTTACCAATAAAGGAAAATTAAATGTATCATTTGGATATATTGATTGGAAAAAATCAAACCTTGGACAAGTTGCTATATTTAATTACTACAAATACAAAAAATTCGGTATGATTCCTGAATATGAAGATGAAAGAGAAGAAATTAAAGAAATAGAACAGTTCATTAAAGAACAAGAAAAAGAATAAAATGAAGTAAAGGGTGACTAAGCCATATGAGAGATATATTTGGAATATTTAGGAAAAAGAAAAAAGGATTTGAAGAAAAATTAAATGAAATGTATCAAGAAATTGCAAGTAAAATCAATGAAATGATTCCTGTGGAATGGGAACGAGTATATACAATGGCATATATAAATGAAGAAAGCGAAGAAGTTTTTTTTAATTACACTACACCTGGTAGTGACGACTTACATTACTATACAGCAATACCCAAAGATTATAATGTTTCTAAAAAAGTATTTGATGGGTTATTAGATGAGCTTTATGAATGCTTTGAAAAACTCCAAGACTTATTTAAAGAGGTAAATCAAGAACCATGGACATCATGTGAATTTGATTTTAATAATGAAGGTAAATTAAACGTGTCATTTGATTATATCGATTGGAAAAACTCAGGTTTTGGTCAAATTTCTAGGGATTATTATTATGAATATAAAAAATTTGGCATTATACCTGAATTAGATTATGCCAAAAAAGAAATCAAAGACATCGAAAAATTTATTAAAGAACAAGAAAAAGAGTAAAGCGAAGGATGACTAAGCAATGTAAAAGTTACATAGCTATTCTTTGTCAAATATAAGATAAAGAATAAGCAACATAAAAACGTATTTCAAATATTTAGGAGTAAGAAAATGGGATTTGAAGAAAACTTAAATAAAATGTATCAAGAAATAGCGAATAAAATTAATGAAATGATTCCTGTAGAATGGGAACGAGTATATACAATGGCATATATAGATGAAGGAGGAGGAGAAGTATTTTTCAATTATATTACACCTGGTAGTGATGACTTACATTACTATACTGATATTCCTAAAGATTATAATGTTTCCGAAAGAATATTTGATGAATTATCAGACGAACTTTACGAAAATTTTGATAGACTCCGTGAGCTATTTATAGAAAACAATCAAGAGCCATGGACATCATGTGAATTTGATTTTACCAATGAAGGTAAATTAAACGTGTCCTTTGATTATATTGATTGGAAAAATTCAGAATTTGGACCTTTAGCTAGAGAATGTTATTATGAATATAAAAAATTCGGTATTGTACCTGAATATGAATATGAAAGAGAAGAAATTAAAGAAATAGAACAATTCATTAAAGAACAAGAAGAAAAATAAAATGAAGTTAAGAACGACTAAGCAATGTAAAAGTTGCTTAGTCGTTCTTTTGGTTACAAAGCATAGAAAATTTTAGTTTTATTACTAAAAAATACATATAAATTATTTTAAAGAGAAGGCCAATATCGAATATACAACACCGCATGGATCACAAAGGTCGTATTAAAGAAGAATATGCGGATGACCTATCACTTCATGATGGCGGACGTAATTCATATGCACAACGGACAGTAGGAAGAAAAGAACGATTGCCAGATGATGACGGCTATCATTTAATTACTCAAACATTCGGAGGTTCTATATACTTTAACAGTCGTTTGCTATAAAAAAGTGTATTAATCGTATATTAATGGGAAGAGGAATATAAAAAAAGGGAGATTGTATTTTCTCTCTTTCTTGCTTTATTATTAAAATATCATAATAGGTTATTATCATTTATTTTGGGAGGCATTGAAGAAAAGTTTATAAAACCAAAACAATATCGTAATTCTATAAACTGTTAGCCTTATTAAATTAATCTCTTTCGCAATTTTACTAATTGCTTGGCCTTCTTCTAACATTTCTACAACACGATGATAAATAATACGTTTTTGAGAATCTTTACAATTCGGCGAATAAAGTAATGAACGGCCTTTATATAGCCCTTTGTCTTTTGTGACTTTAATACATTGTGCTTGTCTACGTTTACTTTCATTTCGTTCTTGTTCTGAAACCATTGCTCATATATGAATGAATAGATTTTTCATAAATTTATCTAATAATGAATTGCCAATCTCATCATTCATCATAGGTATGCTAGTAATCATTAATTAAACTTATTTGTCTTTTAAATAATTAACTGTCTTGATTACTTCATCGTAATTAAGGCCTAAACGATCAAATGACTACACTACAACCTCATCTTCTACCCTCACAAAACTAAGAAATTATTGAAATAACAATCTATTTTTAATAGATCCCCCAGACTGTTTTTCTGTAAATGTTTTTCGCACCAAACGTTTTTAAATTATCCAGTTGTCTTTTTAAATTTTGATCCATGGATAATACCCTCGCATAGCCAACATTTATTTTCACCCATAATTAATATACACCCAAATCATACGTTTGAGTCATTATAAATTCAACTACAATATCAGTAAGATTAGGGTTTACTTAAATCAGTCACTTAACATATCTTTATATTCTTCTTCTGTATAAAATTTGATAGCTAATTGTTCTAAGCCTTTTAACTGAAAAAATTCATTATATAATCCGTTTATTTTGATTTTATTTCCTTTCAGTTTATATGCTAAAATTCTATATTCTTTTTGATTGGCATATTTATTAGATTTACAAAAACTAACTTTAACAATATCTTCAAATGTCAGTTCTTCCTTATTTTCTATTTTATAAAATAGTGGATGTTTCTCATTGAAGTATTCAACAATATCCCCTTTAAAAAATATATCATTTTCTGAAAAGTATTTAAGTAACCTATTTTTAAAGTGCTCAAAATCAATAGTTATATAAATATTTCTATTATCAAGTATACCATTTATTTCATTTATGAATTTCTGCGACAGCCTATAAATACCATCATCCATCTTCACTAAATCGCTCTCTCTTATTATAGAAAAGCAACAAATTTTAAAATCTTTATTTATATTCGGAGTATTTTTGAATATGACTTCTTTTAGATTTACCTTATTAACTTGGGCATATGGATCATCTAAACGTTGGAAATACATTTCTATTGAATCTTCTGAACTATTTATATCCACCCACTTATCAGAAATAACTCCTTCAAGTTCATCTCCTATATCTTCATGTTCAATTTTTTGAAAAGTTTTAAGACTATTAAAATATAAATAATCATTTTCAAAATCTTTGCTATATTTAGGTGATATAAATTTTAAAACACCTATAATTCTGTTCTCACCTTCTATTATATTCAAATTGAAATCACATCCATTATGTTTATTTGTCTTTCTTACGTTAGATTGTATAGTTTTGCATTCCTATCCACTATGATGTTATAATATATTTAACAAGAATATCTGCATTTGATGCACCAAACCCCTCACTACTGAGAATAGTGAGGTTTTTTTTGGTGTGGCTTAGTCGCCTATTTTACTTATCATCACGTTTGCGAAGCCAATACGCAAAGAATGTGACAATGCAACCACTTGCTGCCGTGGTCATGATGTGAACAAGAATATCATTTTCTGCACCTCCTCTCTGCGTCTAAATATGACGCCTGAGAGATAGGCGACTCTAGTATTATACCATCTGTAAATATACAAGCATATCCACTTCCGATAAGTTATTTTATGTAATGATAGTGAGGTTTATTTCTTTGATATTCAGAGACAAAAGAGATACTTTATAAGTATTCAAATCTCTGAGTCGCTATTTTTCTTAATATTAAGCCCGTTAATAAAAACTCTATTTCCCTTTGACTTTACTTATAGCTCGAGCTGACAACTCGAGTGAAACCCCAAATAGCCTTCATAATTTCCAAAATAGGTTCTACACCCAATATTCTATGACTATAGTTTTTCATTTCTAGTTAAGAAAGGTTTTAATTAGTTTGAATTTTAAAGTATTCCTAATTATCATTTTTCATGATTTTCTTATTTGTTATGAACTCGGTTTTATGTATAGAGCTCTCAAAGAACATGCTGAACAATCATCACATTTTTTTATTAAAATCACATTTAAAGCCATTTCTACCATTTCGATTTACATATCATTAAAATCTATTCTTTTACTATTAAGACATATAGATTAGTTAAGATCGCAATTGGGTTTCGTTCCAAAAATTTTATTAACATATCGCGATATATTTTTGAGTAGTTCTAACATAACTTCCCATTGATAGCGTAAGCTTTTAAGTTGAGGCTTGTTATAATTTTTATACGCAAGCCCTCTGTTAATTTAATTTGGTGGTATTTATTAAATTATATGAAGGTGTCTTATTTTTTAAGTATTTAAAAGCGAAATTGCATGTTAATACGTAGTATTTATGCCGAGACTCCTAAGCAAGTAGTGCTAATTGTTGAAAGAGATTGAGATGGCACACTAGAAAAGTGGGTTATTCAATATGAAATATTGAATAAATAGAGAATGTCAGTAAGATAACTTTCAATTGAAAATATCTTATTGCTTTTTTAAGGATTTGTATCTTAAACTCTTTGTTTTTGTTTAAAAAAATTTTTTAGTGAAAATATTTAGTAATATCAATATTTTAAAAATATTGATATGATAAAAAACATTCCACAACTTAATAAAAAATATTGATTTTTTGCACAAATAAGTTAGTATAATTTTTATATTAATAATTCATAAGGAGAATTGATATGAAAGTCAAAAGTATTTCACGGTTCTTTTCAATGAAGAAAGTGACGCTAAGTTTCGTTACCGTATTTATTGGAGTAGGGACAATAGGTTCATTTAATCAGTATGCTGATGCAAGTACGAAAACGCAACAAACACATGTAACTAAGACATCTCCAACTCAAAAGACGACGTCCAATTTTAAACGTTCAGTTAAAGATACGGTTGTTAAATCTAGAGCTACATCAACAAAAAGAGCTATATCACCCAAAACGTCATCAACTAAAAAAACTACAACAGCCAAAAAATCTACAACATTAAATAAAACGCGTACAACAACCAAGACTCAGCCTACCATTCGTAAGAGTTCAACAACTTCAACACGTTCAAAAACAATGCCTACTTCTGTGAAACGCACAACTTCTCATAAAGCAACTACTGTGTCGCCAACTTCTAAAGCTAAAATATCAACAAAAACACAACAATCAACTAAAAGTCATACAACTTCAGTTAAAAAAAACACTACACAACTAAGTAAAACAAAATCACCGTCAGTATCAACAAAGTCTAAAACAGTTCAATCCTCTATGACAAAGGCACAACCTACTTTAACGACTCAAGTTAGTACAACTACTAAAGCAAAGCAACTTTCAACGTCACCTACTTCTAAAATCAATAATAGTAAAGAATTAGTGGGAGTGGCACCTGTTGAACGTAAAACAGATAAATATCAATCGATGACACAGTTAGAAAAAGAAACAACTGAAGGTGTAGATTGGAGAAAAGATACAAAAAACACAGGGAATCAAGTACTCATTGTGGCTCCACATGGTGGAAGTATTGAACAAGGTACAACAGAATTAACTAAAGCATTAGCGGATAAAGGTAATTATGATTATTATTCATTTGAAGGCATTCGACCTAAAAATAACTCTGAATTACATGTTACGTCTACACATTATGATGATCCGACATTAAATCAAATGATTAAAAACCGTACTGCAACTGTTTCAATTCATGGCGCATCAGGTACTGAGGAGATAATCTATCTTGGTGGGCCCCGTTCAGATTTGAGAAATGCTATAGAGAAGCAACTTGTTGGACGTGGATTTACTGTTAAAGTTCCACCAGAGTATCTAGGCGGTCAAAATAATAAAAACTTCATTAATAGAGAAGACAATAACACTGGCGTTCAGTTAGAATTAACGACTGCTTTAAGAAAAGCATTCTTTAAAAATGGAGATACTAGTACAAAAAATCGTACCAACAAAGAAAATTGGACACCCACAATGCAAGAGTTCGTTAATGCTTTATATGAAGCTATCAATCAAACCTATCATTAAGTTAAGGTGACAGAGATGAGATGACAAAGAACTGAGTATATATATTATAAGCTGTAAAATTTTAATAATAACAAATTCAACGGTTATGTCTGAGAATATTTTAAGGACATAACCGTTTTATTTAAAAGCTTTGATAATTGCGATTCATAATCGAAACTTAGTCATTATCTATCTTTAATTTTATAACTCTTGATTTGTAGGACGTATGACTATTTCATTTAAAGATGTATCTTCTTCCGAATTAATTGCATAAGCAATAGCATTTGCTACCCTTTCTGGTGGGACAGCCAAAGCTTCGTAACCTTTACGCACATGTTCAGCAACGTCTTCATCATTAACTGAATCAGGTAAGTTCGTATCAATGATACCAGGTGAAATAACAGTTACTCTAACATTAGATTGTGCCTGTACTTCTTCTTGACGCAGTGTTTCACTTAAGAAACGGACTGCCATTTTAGTTGAGCCATAGATTGCTGAACCAGGTGAAGTTTTATGACCTGCGACAGATGAAATGTTAATAAAGTGTCCAGATTGTTGTTCTCTCATTGTAGGTAACGCTGCGTTGATACCGTATAAAACCCCTTTAATATTAAGATCAATCATATGATCCCAATCTTCAACACGTCCATTACCAATAGGTGAAAGTGCCATAACGCCTGCATTATTCATCCAAACATCAATACGACCATATTGTTGTAAAGTGAATTGGGCTAAAGCTTTAAGATCATCATGTGAAGTCGCATCTGTTACTTTGTAAGTGGCTTCTCCCTCGATATGATTGACAATGCTTTTTAATTTTTCTTCACGACGTGCAGCTAAAACAACTTTATGACCATCTTGTGCAAGACGTTGTGCAGTAGCTTCTCCAATACCACTAGATGCACCAGTTATTACAATAATTTTACTATTATTCATCAATTTCAACTCCTTATAATTGATAATCTATAGTATCCTCTCTTAGACTAGGTCTAAGTCAAAACAGATGCTTTGAAGAGAGGAGACAAAAATTGCGAATTACAGATGTTGCTAACCTTTATCATGTCAGTACGCATGCGATTCGTTTTTATGAAAAGAAAGGACTCATTAACATACCAAGGGATGCACGTGGTCACCGCCAATTTGGTAATGATACTTTAAAAAAATTAGAAGTTATTGTTCATTACAGAAAGGTAAATATGCCTATTGAGGATATTAAGAAAATTTTAACTCATGCACATGACCATGACTTATCAAGTCAGTTATTAAATAAGCTCAAAGTCAATATAGAAAATGATATAACAAAACTAAGACAAAATCTTAAATATGTGAGGAATAAAACAGAAATTCATGAAGCATTGAGAAATAAATGTAATCGTAAATCGTAACTTAAGTTGTAAAATAAATCTATGTAGTTTCAAAATTAATAATGAATTTTAGAAAATAAGGAAAAAATTACGTTAATTTGAAATTCAAGTTTTTAAAAACAACTATAAAACGTGTATAATAGTAACTAACTATTGAACAATTTGTTTGTTCAAGAACCGCATCTTTGAAAGGAGTGTTATTAAGATGAAAAAATTAGCAGTTATTTTAGCATTAGTTGGTGCAGCGTTCTATGGTTTCAAAAAATACCAAAATCATGTAAACCAAGCTCCAAACATTGAATATTAAGATTCACTAATGATAATTATATGAAGACACGACTAGGTCGATTGCGATCATGTCGTGTCTTTTTTAATTTTAAAATTCAAAATTATTTTAATTATATATAAAGTAGATAAAATTCCAAATATTAAGTATAATATCTTTCGCGAGTTCTACATATTAAAGATGAAATAATTTAATGTATTTGGGAAGTGAGATATTAAATGAAGATTAACATATTTGGATATAATATCTTCGCCAAGGGCGGAACATCAAGAAGTAATATTAACTTAGTGAAAAGCTTATTAGAAATTGGACATGAGGTACACTACTTTAATTATAAGAACTATAATAAAAGTGATATCACAAAACTAATTATTTACGAAGGTTTGAGCACAAAGCATCTTCATATTCATCAATTTAATAGTGGAAAAGAACTTGCTCATGGAGACCTACTTATAATTACTAGAGAAACCTTTTTTAATCATGCATATTTAGTTAAAAAATTAAATAGCAAGATTAAGATTGTTGGTGAAATACATGGTCCATTGGAATATATTAATGAGAATATAGATTTAGCATTAGACTGTATTGATTGTGTTCGAGTGAGTACAGCTAGAATCAAAAATGAGTTTATAGCTAAATATGACTATCATCGGGTTTTTAATCAATACGTAAATGCACAACATATCGATTTAAAATCAGAGCCAATAAATACTAAACGAAATTTTTTAATTAAAGCACGTTTTGAGGACGAAGTTAAAGATATTTCATATATTATTAAATTGTTTAATTACATCATTAAAAACCAAATTGTTGACGATGCTCAACTTTATTTAATAGGATATGGTCCTTCAGAAATGCTTTACAAAAATTTGATAAATTACTATCATCTTAATGATTATATTCATATTAATGAAAAAGAACCACAGAGTTATATTTATATATCTAGTTCACCATATGAAACGCTCGGCTATTCTATATTAGAAACGATTGCACAGGGGAATAAAGCTCTAGTTTACTATGGTGATGATAACGTGTTAAAGGATATCTATGCACCATATGAAGCGATACGTTTTTTAACCAAAGATATGATTAAAGATAGTAAAATAATTAAAGACTTTCTAGACTATAAATATAGTCACTGTGATCGACAAAAAGATTTTCGACAGTTGGAAAGTACGTTTAAATGCATTAACTATGGACAGGAATTTTTAAATCACGTTGAAACTTTTTCTTCATCTCAACATGTAAAAGTGAAGAAAATTCATCAACATCTCGGTAGTGAAAAACAAATAGATATAGCAAGTCGTTTAAAAGAAAGTCGTTGGATGAAGTTAATTAGAAAAAATAAATATTTATTTAATAAATGTAAAACGTACTATGAAAAAAGAAAGCATATGAGCTATATCAAAAATTTAAATCAAATACCTGTAGACGCAGACTCAATATTTATAGAGTCTTTCCATGGTAAGAATTTTAGTGGAGATCCTAAATATATTGCTCTCGCTATTAAGAGACAGTATGCTCATAAAAAAATATATGTGAGTTCAACCAATTCACTTGTTGATATGGAAATCAAACGTTACGGTTTTACACCCGTTAGATTTGGAAGCGAGAAGTATATTAAAACGTTTAGAAAGTGTAAGTATGTTTTTATCAATGGTAACTCATGGGATAAAGTGTACAAGTCTTCAGATCAGATATTTATTCAAACATGGCACGGTTTTCCATTAAAGAAAATGGTTAATGATTTAAATGAACAACATGAAAGACAACAACAACTAGAGGCATTCATACCACGCATGAAAAAATGGGATTATATTTTGACATCATCAGATATTAATACGACGTTGTTAGAATCAGCCTTTATGCTAAATAAAAATCCAAATCTTAAAGTTCTAGAATACGGCGCACCTAAGAATGAATATTTAATAAATAATAATAATTTACAAGAGCGCCAGCAGTTACAGCTTAAATATATGTATAAGATAGATGATGATAAAAAATATATATTATATTGTCCCACTTGGAGGGGAAATCAAAGAAAAGAAGTCACTCAGATTAATTTAAAAGATTTACTTAAATATTTACCAGAGAATTACGAGATTATTGTGAAACTTCATCCTAATGAAAGTCATTTAAGAACTAGATATAATCAAATAGATAATCGAATTCACTGTTATTTCAATGAACTTGTTGATATTCAAGAACTGTATATTCTGAGTGAATGTATGATTACAGATTACTCGTCGACCATTTTTGACTATATACATTTAAACAAGCCAGTGTTTATTCTTCAAGAAGACGAGCAACAATATAAACAAAGTGTTGGTTTTTATTTTGATTTGTTTGAAGTGGGTGATTTTCTTAAAGCCTCTTTAAATGAACGCATGTTAGCTAAACAAATTTGTAGCACTGATTATATAAATTATTCAAAAGTGGTTCATCGTTTGATGAAACAAGATAGTTCGAAAAGCAGTGAAAAGTTAATGACCAAAATTCTTGGGGAACCAGAATATCCACGTTCATCAAACTGCAAACAACAGATTTCTTAAAGAAAGTTGTTATTTACTGGGAAATAATATAAGTATGGATACTTTGAGACAAGAATCATGTGAATCTTGTCTCAGTTTCATATTTTTGGGTAAACATTTAACATATAGCAATGATAACCAATACAAATTTAATAAGTATACAATCTAACTATTTTTCTAGAACATTAAAACACATTCTAAGGGGGAGTATATGTCTAAAATTTTACTAACTGGTGCATCAGGTTATATTGGTAGTCATCTCAAGAATAAATTAAAAAAAGATCATGAAGTGATAGCTATATCGAGAAATACTCATAATAAAACGGATGAAGAAAATGTCACGTGGAAGTCAGCAGACTTATTTGATTTGGACGAAATTACAAAAGTAATGAAAGATGTAGATACAGCGATTTATTTAGTACACTCTATGATGCCATCAGCAAAATTAACGCAGGCTAGCTTCGAAGATATGGATGCATTATTAGCGGATAATTTTGCGCGTGCGGCTCAAAAGCAGGGTGTTAAGCATATTGTCTACATGAGTGGTTTAATACCAGAAAATGATGAGCTATCTGCGCATTTAAGAAGTCGACTTGAATGTGAAAAAATTCTTGGTGATTACGGTATACCAGTTAGCACATTACGTGCAGGTTTAATTATTGGTGCAAAAGGAAGTTCTTATCCAATTCTTAAAAGACTAGTTGAGAGATTGCCAGCAATGGTTTTGCCTAGTTGGGCTTACAATAAAATTGCACCTGTTGCCATTGACGATGTGATAGATGGTTTAGCAGCATTGGTGAATCGAACACCCAAAGATAACGAAGCAATTGATATCACAGGTCCTGAAGTGATGAATTATAAAACGCTGATACAGCGCACAGCTAACGTACTTGATAAGCGACTACCTATGCTTGATTTACCTATTATACCCATTATCGTAAGTCGTTATTGGGTACAACTGATTTCAAATGTACCGAAAGAAATGGTATATCCATTAATGAATAGTTTGATTCACGATATGGTACCACATCGAAAACGCGTTGTGTCTAACTTGTCCGTAGGAAATATCACCTTTGAAGATAGTGTGAGAAGAGCACTAAGAGAAGAACAAAAGACTTCTAAGAAAAAGTCGGATTCGAAAAATTCTCAATCATTTGGGCGTATGCATCAAGAAATTAAAGATGTACGAGCCATTACACGGTTTAAAATTCCGGAAGGTTATTCGATTGAAGATGTGACTAAAGAATATGCAAAATTCATCAATAATATCACACTACATCTCGTTAAAGGTACGATAAATGAGCGAGAATTTAATATGAATTTGCCCTGCATTAATAAATTTATTTTAAAAATGGAACGTGATGAAGCTAACTCTACAGAAGATATGGTGGTATATAATATTGTGGGTGGCGATTTAGCACATTCAAATGATGGTGGAAATGCACGCTTTGAATTCCGAAGAATAAGAAACACCAATGATGGTATTATTGCTTTACAAGAATATGAACCTACATTACCTTGGGTAGTATATAAACTAACTCAAGCTAAAGCACACAAGACTGTTATGAATATTTTTAAAAATAAGATGGCACGTTTAGCACAGCAAAAAAATGTGAAAGATGAAAAGAATATGTCTAATCGTGTAACTATTGGAGTAACAGTAGCATCAACGTTCGTTATTGGAAGTGCAGTAGGGTTCCAACTTTTTAAAAAGTATCAAATCAAAAAGAGCACAATGTCGAATGCAGAATTATAAGCGATTTATATTTAATAGTTATTACATCTTATGTGTATAAAATATATTATTTACTTGATAAAGGGACAGTGGTCATAACGACGACTGTCCCTTTCTTATTATATTAAATTTAAACTTTATAACTAATTTTGATTTGATGTTACATTGTTTCCGAAAAAGTCAAATATGTTTTTAGCGCTTTGGGTATTTTCCATATTCCCTTTGAATTTATTAGAACCTGGCCCATATGCATATGTGTTAACATCTACACCTGTATGGCCATTGGTTGTCCAACCTGTGTGTGAAGCATCATTAATTGGTTTTTGAATTGCATTTTGTAATTTTGTTGTTTGTTCTACAACTTTTTCGTCTTTATCATCTTTACCTTCTTTTTGTAGTTTGTGAAGGTCGTCTGCTGCTTTTTTGACTTTATCGAGTTGTTTGTCTGGAAAATCAATGCCGTATCCATCTTTAATTACTTTTTCAGGATCTTTTCCATCAGCGATTTGTTTTGTCATATACATTCCAGAATGTTTCATCTTGTGAATAGCCTCTGGATTCCATTTATAATCTTTACCTTTTGCGGTTGATAGACCACCAGTTGAGTGGTCTGCAGTTGCTACAACAAGTGTATCTTTATGTGTCTTTGCATAATTAATAGCATTATCAAAAGCTGTTTCGAAACCAGACATTTCAGACATCACACCAGTGATATCATTAGGGTGGGCAGCTTTATCAATTGAGGCACCCTCAACCATTAAAAAGAATCCCTTATTATTTTTACTTAATTTATTTAGTGCACTATTTTGCATGTCTACTAGCAACGGATTAGATTGAGATGCATCTATTTGTAATGGCATATCTTTTTCTGAGAAAGTACCTAAGACTTGCTTGCTTTGTGATTGATTTAATTCATCTTTATTAGAAACGATATCATAACCGTCTTTTTTGAATTTTTTCGCTAAATTTTTATTTTCTTTACCGAAGTATTTTGCTCCGCCACCTAACATCACATCGACTTTATGTTTGCCATTTATTTTATCATTATAAAATTGCTGTGCAATTTCATCTTTTTTATCGCGTGAATCTATATGAGCAGCATATACAGCAGGTGTTGCATCAGTAAGTTCAGCAGTAGTTACTAAACCAGTTGATTTTCCTTGTTCTTTAGCTTGTTCTAGCACAGATTTAATTGGTTTTTTATTTGTATCAACACTAATTGCACCGTTATATGTTTTGTGACCGGTACTAAAAGCTGTTCCTCCAGCAGCAGAGTCTGTAACATTTTCTTTAGGATCATTAGAATAAGTACGATTTGTTCCTTTTAGATATTTATCAAAAGCGGTTGGAGTCATTTTCTTAGCACCAGGCTTATTTTTATAATAGCGATATGCAGTGTTAAAAGAAGGTCCCATACCATCGCCAACCATGAAGATGACATTTTTTGGATTTTTTGTGTTGCCGAAAGCAATGGCTTCGTTTTGTGTTTGCTTAGTTTGAGCACTTTGTTCTGAGCTACCTGAAGCATAGGATACGTTCACTGTACTTAAAACGGATGCTGCTACGATTGATGAAGCAAGCGTCGTCTTGCCCATTTTATTCATAAATTTCATAAATAAATTGCCTCCCAATATGTATGATAATTTAAGTATAGAAGACAAACTTTGATTGAGAGTTAGTTTTTAGTAAATATAATGTAAAGTAATATTATTTTTACATATTATAAAATTTTATCACTTAAATAAAATGTATGGCTCTATCTTCGATGCCCTTTATATCTCTCAAAGTGATAATATTGTTAAAATAATAGCATCATGTCAATGTATTTCTTAGTAATAAACATGTAAAATAATCTATAATAGGTATCATAATTATTGGGAGTTAGAGACCCTAGGAGAAGGTGAGACAATGATATTTGTAATGTTATCTCCAATATTAATTATTTTGTTTATTGTACTAAGCGTATTAGAAGAAAAACGTAGAAAGAAAAATTCAAAAGAACAAAATTCGAATCATGTAGAACAGCAACAAGCTGATTATATCGACAAAGAACAACAGCAAAATAAAAATTCAGATGATGATAAATAAGAGTGAAAAGATAGTGAAAGGTGAACATATATGAAGATTTTCATTGTAGAAGACGATTTAGTGATTGCTGAAAGTTTAGCTAATGAGCTATCTAAATGGAATTATGAGTTGCATGTGGTTGATAATTTTGAAAAGATAATGGAAGATTTTCGCAGAGTAGAACCACAACTCGTATTATTAGATATCAATCTACCAACACTTAATGGCTTCCATTGGTGCCAAGAAATACGAAAAGTATCTCATGTGCCTATTATGTTTATTAGTTCAAGAACAGATAATATGGATCAAATTCTGGCTATCCAAATGGGTGGCGATGATTTTATCGAGAAACCATTTAACTTGTCTTTAACAGTAGCTAAAATTCAGGCACTATTGCGTCGCACTTATGATTTATCTATAGCTCGTGATGAAATAGCTGTTAAAGGTTGTAAACTAATTGTTGATGAGGCGAAGCTTAGCAAGGATAATGAACATGTTCAACTTTCCTTAACAGAGCTACAGATATTAAAATTGTTATTTCAAAATGAAAATAAATATGTAAGTCGTACAGCTTTAATTGAGAAATGTTGGGAGTCTGAGAATTTTATTGATGACAATACGCTAGCAGTAAATATGACGCGATTACGAAAAAAATTACTTTCTATCGGTGTCGATAATTTAATTGAGACAAAGAAAAATGTAGGATACAGGGTTTGAGACATATGAAGTTTGCATATATTCAATCGATTCGTAATGAGATTTCAATTATTTTAATAATTCTATTATTTTTTGCACTTATATTTTATGTATTTTCTTTACCTTTTGATGCATACGTACTAGCAATCAGTATCATATTACTATTGATGTGTGTACGTTGGTGGATAAAGTATTTAAGTTTTAAAAAGAACGAACATCTTAAAGATAAAGTGGCATATTTAGAATATGAGTTAGCACATGTTAAGAATCAGCAAATTGAATATCGTAATGATGTTGAAAGTTATTTTTTAACATGGGTACATCAAATTAAAACACCTATCACTGCCTCACAATTACTTTTGGAGAGAAACGAGGAGAATGTAGTTAATCGTGTTAGACAAGAAATTGTGCACATTGATAATTATACAAGCCTCGCATTAAGTTATTTAAAATTATTAAATGAAGAGTCAGATATGACAATTACCAAAGTGACAGTTGATGATTTGATTCGGCCGTTGATTTTAAAATATAGAATTCAGTTTATTGAACAAAAGACGCAAATCCATTATGAAAAAAGTGAGGACATCATTTTAACCGATACACAATGGGCTTCTATAATGATAGAGCAACTTTTAAATAATGCTTTAAAATATGCTAAAGGTAAAGATATATGGATAGATTTTGATGTTGCCAATCAAACTCTACAGATTAAAGATAATGGTATTGGGATTAGTAAAGCAGATATTCCTAAAATTTTTGATAAAGGATACTCAGGATTTAACGGTAGATTGAATGAACAATCAACAGGTATAGGTTTATTTATAGTGCAACACATTGCAAATCATTTAAATATACAAGTAACTGTACAATCAGAGTTGAATCAGGGGACAGTATTTTTTATACATTTTACTAAAGAAAAATAATAAACTTTCAAAATTGTAAGTTTGCCAATGATATTTGTAAGATATTATGAATGTTATTGGCATTCTTTTTATTTTATGATGTAGTAGAAAGGGAGAAAGGAGTTTGCATAGTGTTATTAGAGGTTAAAAATGTAAAAAAAGTCTATGGCAGAGGTATGAACACGACAACGGCTTTAAATCAAATGAACCTTGAAATTGATGAAAATGAATTTGTAGCAATCATGGGCGAGTCAGGTTCAGGTAAATCTACATTACTCAATTTAATTGCTACTTTTGATCGTACAACTGAAGGATTAATAAAGTTAGACGGGTTGCCGCTTAATCAATTGAAGAATAAAGACATTGCACGCTTTCGCAGAGAAATGATGGGATTTGTGTTTCAAGATTTTAATGTGTTGAATACGATGTCGAACAAAGATAATATTTTGATGCCTCTTGTACTTGCAAATGAACGTCCGAAAATAATGCAAAAACGCTTAACAGAAATAAGTGAACAATTAGAAATTGAAGACTTGCTTGAAAAATATCCGTCTGAAATATCTGGGGGACAAAGACAACGGATAGCTATAGCCCGTGCGTTGATAGCACGACCTAAATTATTATTAGCTGATGAACCCACTGGTGCACTTGATTCAAAAACCTCTAAAAACCTTATGTGTTTATTTCGAAAAATTAATCAAAAGCATCAAACTATATTAATGGTGACACACTCAAATATTGACGCGTCATATGCGAACCGTGTCATCTTTATCAAAGATGGTCGTTTATATCATGAGATTTATCGTGGTGAAGAATCGCAAACAGATTATCAAAAGCGTATTGCCGATAATTTGGCCATATTGAATGGAGTAGGTGACTAATATGACTTTCAAGATTTTGTGGAAAATGATTAAACAAAATTTTGTTAATCAACGTCATATCATTGTTCCATTTATTAGCGTAATAAGTATTTTATTCGGTATTGAATACATATTGTTATCGTTAACAACTAACATGTATTTTAATGAGCATCATCCTGAATTGAAAATATCTGCGATTATTGGAATAGTGTTTATGACGATGTTATTATTCATATTTTTAATTTATGCAAATCACTTTGTTATGAATCGTAGGAAAAAGGAATTTGCCTTAAATATGGTTCTTGGCATGGAGAAAAAACATCTAAGACTCATCATCTTGATTGAACTTTTCATTCAATTTATTATATCTGCAATATTGAGCATTGTTGGAGGTTACTTATTTGGTGAGCTCTTTTTTATGTTATTTAACAAGCTAGTTAATACGCATCAACCTCAGTTGTCAGATTATCCATTTGATGTTTTGTCAATGAAAATCACATTAACCATGCTATTCAGTTTGATGATCATATTGTTTGTTATTAACAATTTTAAAATATCATTTAAAAACTCCTTACAGTTACTGCTTAAAAATAAAAGTAAGACACATGAAAAGTCCCGTGTACTGTTAATAATATTTTTAATTTTAGGATTAATTTTTATAGGAATGGGCTATTATTTAGCTATAAAACCTAACACGGCTATCGGTTCCTTGGGGATTATATTTTTTGCGATTTTGTCAACGCTTATCGGTACCTATTTGCTTTTTGTTAGCTTAGGGTCAATAGTTTTAGAAATGTTACAAAAATTAGATCATTATTATTATAAACCCAATCATTTTTTCTTTATTGCAGGACTTAAATCACGCGTAAAATCTAGTGCGATTGGTTTAGCTACGATTTCATTTATGTGTACATTTCTGATTGTTACGTTAAGTATGACAGTCTCAACTTATAGAAATATGGATCACAGGTTTGAATTTGCATTTAAAAATGATTACGCAGGTTATTATATTGGTGATTTTCATAAAAATAGCAAAATTCAACGTAAGATAGAAAATTTAAAAAAAGATATTCGCCAAGAAGTTCCAACTGGTCAATTTAAAATTTATGCACGAGGTATGGTGGGAGCTGAATTGCAGGGAGGCTTAAAACATAAAAAGCTAAAAAGACAAACTGTATCGAGTGGTTTATTTAATTTTGGAAATAAGCGAAAATTCAACTCCTTTATTTCTATATATAATAAAAGTGATTACAATAAAAACAATAAAAAAATAAAATTAAATGATGATGAAATTGCAATTAGTACAAGTGTGTCATTATTTAAAAAAATGAAAACGCTCAATATATTCGGGAAAACATACAGAGTTAAATATATTGAGTCTACAAATATGGATAACTTACTCTATGCAGATGGTATAACTTTAATTGTGAATCAACAACAACTGATGGATCGTATTGTTAATGAATATCGTAATCATAATGATGAAAATTTAATCATCACACCTAATCAAGTACAAACTGCCGTTGAATTTAATGTATTAAAAGAAAAGGATAAGTTGAATCATCGCATTAAGAAAATAGGGGTTCAACATGATATTGAATTTCAAGTGAAAAAACAAAATCTATTGATGTGGAAACAAGTCAACTCAAGTTTAGTTTTTGTTGGAAGTGTTGTATCTCTAGTTTTATTGATAGGTATATTTCTTATGATGTATTATAAACAAGTTTCAGAAGGGCATGAAGATAGAGATGCATATATAACGATGAAACAACTTGGATTAGATGAAAATTTAATCAAAAAAACAATTAATAAACAAGTAATATGGGTATTTCTCATTCCTGTAATTGTTGCAATTATACATACGTTAGCTGCTTTTCGCATCATATACTCTGTATTAGGAATCGTTGGTCAGTATGACTTGGGACTGTATGCTACAAGTTACGTCGGTGTGATAGTTGTATTTATTATTTTTTATTCAATGATGTACTGGATTACTTCTAGAATTTATTATACGATGATAAACGGTAAGCATTAATATTTATATATTTTAAGAAATATAAATTACAATATATCTAATTTAATGCATATATTTTTAAAAAATAGGGAATTAAATGAATAGGTGAAAAGGAGGAACAAGAATGATACAACGTAAAGGTGAATTAATACTTTCATGGATTGGCAATGGATTACATCTGTTGTATGTGTTTTTAATAGGCATATTTTTCATAATGACACAAACAAGTGATTTTAAAAATGGGATGATTCAAGGATTTATAGAAGAAAATCCGGGGGAATATGATTTAGCATACCAAACTTATAATTTGATGTTAGGTTTAGGTGTTGTTTTAATTATTGTACTTCTCATTTTATTAATTGTATCAATAGTTGCCGCTATTTTAATTGGCAAAAATGCAAAAGTATCAGGAATATTACTCGTTATTACAGGAATCATTGGTCTCTTTTTAAGTTTTATGGCTGGTGTCTTATGGTTAATAGCAGGTATCATGCTTTTAGTACGTAAACCACAAACACAAAATGACCAAATCAATTCTCAATATAGTAATGACATACATTCACATGTTGTTCCAGAAGAAAAGAAACGTGAACAACAACAATATAATATGAACGAACCACATATTGGTCAACCATCAACATCTCATCATGATCACGCATTGAATGATCAAAATAAACGAGAAAACCATAATCATGATAATCAACCATACAAATAGTACAAACGTATTAAAGGTTGGATACTTATATCATATGTTTTAATGTTTGAAACTTTTATTATAAATAAATGAATTGAAAAATGCTTGTTGCTGACTGTCTCGTATCATAGTCAGTTGCAAGGGAGCGAGACGACGAATCTGAAAAGAATCTGTCTCGCTTTTTTAGTATAAAAATTTAATTATTATTTTAAAATGATGAAGTGATTTCTATAGTTAAATTTAGTGCAAGGATACTTTAAAAAATATATTGGAAAAATGCCGCTATTAAAAAATGTTCTAAAGTGTACAATTCATTTTAAAAACAAAAAAGAAGTTTTAAAATTTATATTTCTGTCAATATATGAGTTGTATACGAAATGACAAACCCAATTCACATATGAAACATTTATCACTTTACAATAATATGTTGTTAAGTTGATGTAGATACATTCATTGTTTTACGTATAAGTCACTATCGTTGTTTTTTAGGATCTATTTTAATTATATCCAATCGACAAAAGTGGAAAGGAGTAACATATTAAATGAATTGGATATCGATTATTTTATTTATTATGGTCGTAGGTGGCATTTCTTTTTATGCCTATTTGCAATCAAGAAAAATTAAAACGAATAGTTCAGATGGTTATTTTATGGGAGGAAATAGCCTTACTGGATTTACAGTTGCTTCAACAATTATCATGACCAATTTGTCGACAGAACAAATTGTTGGGCAAAATGGTTAAAGCTATGCACAAGGAATGGAAGTAATGGCTTGGGAAGTTACGGCTGCCGTAGCAGTTGTATTGTTGGCATGGGTCTTTCTTCCTAAATATTTAAAATAGGGTGTTAATACAATTTCTGAGTTTTTGGAATTACGTTATGATACATTTACTAAACGTTTTGTCTCCATTTTATTTATCTTCACCTATGTCGTATCTTTCTTGCCTGTAGTATTGTACTCTGGTTCACTAGTGTTCAATAAAATGTTTAAAGTTGATAAATATTTAGGTGTAAGTAGTTCAACAGCTGTCATCATTATTTCATCTATTATTGGTATAATTGGTATTATTTACTTATTTGTAGGTGGTTTATCGTTAAGTGCTTTTAGTGATTCAATTTATGGCATGGCTTTAATCATAGGTGGACTTGCGATTACAATATTAGGTCTAGGTCAATTAGGAGATGGCAACTTCCTACATGGCTTCGACAAAATCGTGCAAGACACACCTGAGAAATTGAATGGTTTTGGTAAGGTGGACTCGGATGTTGTGCCTTGGCCAACCCTATTCTTTGGTATGTTCTTTAACAATTTATTCTTCTGGTGCGCAAACCAGATGATAGTTCAAAAAGCACTCGCAGCTAAAAATTTAAAAGAATCTCAAAAAGGTGCAATATATTTAAGCTTATTTAAAGTGTTCGGACCATTATTTACAGTCTTACCAGGTGTAGTAGCATTTAACTATTTTAATGGTAGTCTTGATAAATCAGATAACGCTTACCCTGCACTTGTAACTTCAGTATTACCAGAATGGGCATTCGGCTTATTTGGTGCGGTTATTTTTGGTGCAATATTAAGCTCATTTGTTGGCTTATTGAATAGTACAACTACACTATTAACACTCGATTTCTATAAACCTATTTTTGGAAAAAATAAATCAGATAAACATATTGCTCGAGTAGGCCATATTGCTACTGTAGTCATTGGAGTTATTGTTGTAGCACTTGCACCAGTCATCTCATTATTCCCTAGTGGTCTTTATGCATTAGTTCAACAGTTTAATGGTGTGTATAGTATGCCTGTGCTAGCTTTGATTTTAGTCGCTTTCTTTTCTAAACGCACATCTAAATTGGGCGCTAAAGTGACACTCTTCACACATATAATTTTATATGCCATCATCAGCTTTGTATTTACAGAAATTAATTATCTATACACATTTAGTGTATTATTCTTTGTAGATTTAATTATAATTTTGATCTTTAACAAAGTTAAACCATCTAGTGAGTTTGATTTAAACACGCATCAACCGAAAGTAGATATGACGCCTTGGAAATATCGTTACGTTGCAGGTATTATTGTTCTTGCATTAGTAGTAGTAAGTTATATTATCTTCTCACCACTCGTGTTAGCAAAATAAATGTTACAATTAAAACTTAATGAGTAACAAAACAAAAGTGTACGTTAAGAACGTTTATCAGCGTGATCACGTGCACTTTTTAACTATGAATAGAGTTGATTTAAAAATTAGAAAGGAGGGACAACGACGATGCAAACAGTCGGAATTATACCTTCACCAGGTATAGCGCATCAACATGCAAAAAATATAATTCCAAATGTTAAACAGTTATTGTCAAAGCGGACTAAACATAATCGATGGAATTTCGAAATCAAAGTCGATCTCATGATAGGATCTGCAGAGGATGTACATGAAAGTGTTGAAAAAGCAGCACAAATTAAAGAGGCACATCAGTGGGATTACGTTGTTTGCCTGACAGATTTGCCAAGTATTTCAGATAATAAAGTGGTAGTCAGCGACTTTAATAGTGACAAACATGTTGCAATGCTATCATTACCGTCACTAGGCTTTATTGATTTAAAGCGCAAGCTAGTTAAAACGATGACTTCATTGATTGAACAATTATATTATAATCAACCGAAAAACAAAAATGCGCCACATCCTTTTGTACGCGTGAAGGCTGTAGAACCAGACGAAGACGCAACATCAAAGCAACGATATATTAATATTTTATTTATCATAAGTTGGATTCAGTTAATTGGCGGACTGACACGAGCAAATCAGCCTTGGAAAAACATCTTTAATTTTAAGAAAATCATTTCAGTTGCCTTTGCAACAGGAACTTATGTCTCCATATTTTCAATGCCATGGGAATTAAGCGTGATTTATTCACCGCTTCGACTTATCATATTGATGGTGATTGCTATACTTGGGATGGCCGGATGGCTATTCTATGCGCATCAATTGATTGAAAAGAAAACTGCTAAATCTCAGCGTGTATATCGATATATTTATAATTCAACCACACTTGTTACACTTAGTTTGATTACACTTATAAATTATGTCATTTTATATTTATTGTTAATCATCAGTATTACACTCTTTGTCCCTGTGGAATTATTTAATAGTTGGACGAGTGCCCAAGCACAATTTACATTCTCAAATTATATGAGATTGATTTGGTTTGTATCATCATTAGGGCTTTTAGCTGGAGCTATGGGATCAACTGTTGAAAATGAAGAGAAAATACGTCGTATTACTTATTCTTATAGACAATATCATCGTTATAAAGAAGCTGAGCAAGAACAAAAAGAACAAGAAACTTCTCGTGATGTATCACAACAAAATGTCGAACAACAAACTTCAAGTAAAGATGAAAATAATGAACAATATGAAGGTAAAAAACAAGGACATAGAGAGGAGGATGACGCATGACAAATCAAAAAACTGTGGGTCTAGTCGTCGCTCCAGGTGTTACTGAACGCCTTGCAGAAAATCTCATACAAGAAATGCCTAAAATGTTATCTACGCATTATGATCATCAGCAAGAATGGATTTTTGATTTAGTTACTGATCCGCTTACTGGTTTTGCTGAATCTGTAGATGAAATTTTTGAGAAAGTAGCTGATTATCACGATAAGAGACAATGGGATTATGTGATAGCAATTACAGATTTACCGATGTTTGCTGACAAGCAAGTGATGGCATTAGATATTAATATGGAAAATGGTGCAGCTATTTTCTCATATCCGGCATTTGGCTGGCGTCCAGTTAAAAAACGTTTCAAGCATGCGATTTATAATATTATTCAAGAATTAAATGAAGCTGAACAAGAAAGTCGTAATTATGATAATAATAATCAAATAGAAAATTCAGTGAAAAAGCAATTTCCGCTCTCTAAAATAGACAAAGAAACAATATATATGAAAGAAACAGATTCTTATCACTTAAGATATTTATCTAGTTCACGTTCTAGAGGCATGTTTCGTCTTGTTAGTGGAATGACCTTTGCGAATAATCCATTAAATATGATGGCAAGTTTAAGTAATATAGTAGCTATTGCATTTACTACAGGTGCATTTGGACTTGTATTTACAACGATGTGGCAAATGGCTTATAACTTTTCAATGTGGCGCTTATTTGGAATTTCAATTATTGCGATTATTGGAATGTTAATATGGATAATGATGTCACATGATTTATGGGAACCAGTTAATAAAAGCAATCATAAGCGTATTACTTGGTTATACAATCTTACAACAATAATGACATTGATTTTTGCCATTATCATTTATTATATTATTCTATATTTACTCTTCTTAATTGCTGAAATCGTATTATTGCCATCAGGATTTTTAGGTCAGCAAGTTAGATTAAAAGGTCCTGCAGGCATTGATTTGTATTTAAGTATTCCATGGTTTGCAGCTTCAATTTCGACAGTTGCAGGTGCAATTGGAGCTGGTTTACTTAATGATGAACTCATTAAAGAGAGCACATATGGATATCGTCAACGTATAAGATACGAAGAGCAACGTCGATAAAAGCAGTCGCTTTTATCGACGTTTTATTTTGCAATACGAAAATTAACAGTTTATCTGTCATAGAATATAGCGATTTTATGAGAATTAATTTAAAATATTGATAACAACTTTTTTATAGAGATAACTTGAAAGTAGGGATTGAATTGATTTGTTCTAATTGTGGGTCACATTTAGAGAAGGATGATAAATTTTGTGTTAATTGTGGACAGAGTGTGTTAGATAATCCAAAGACAAAAACTGAACATTTTTTTAGTAGTCAAGAAAGACAATGTCCAAAGTGTCACAAAGTAGTAAATGTCGATGATAAGTTTTGTATTAATTGTGGTCATTTTCTTCAGCAAACATTATCAAATGCAAATGACAACATAGGGTCACATACATATTCAAACACAAAACCTGAAATTGAAAATGAAACTGCAGATCGCATTCGATTAACAGAAGAAGCCAAGCATCTATTTAATAACACAACGAAATCAATAGGTAGGCTAGCAGGGAATGATGAAAGTTTAAAATTGAATTTGCGTGATATGTTTTCTGAGGTGTTTAAATCTCACACCAAAGATGAAGCGGATGATGTATTTATTGCTGGAACAAAGCGTACGACGCCACATATTAATGAAGTTTCCGAAGAGTGGGGGAGACCTTGGGTATTCTCGCGTGTATTTTTAGCTTTAGGTATCACTTTCTTAGCGTTATGGGTATTAACAAATGTATTTGGTAATGCCAATGCCATACCAGGAATGATATTTATTGGCGCACTATTAGTTCCTATTTCAGGGTTAATCTTCTTCTTCGAATCTAATGCATTTAAAAACATTAGTATCTTTGATGTAATGAGGATGTTTTTTATTGGTGGTGTATTGTCACTTATTAGTACAATGATTTTATATCAATTTGTTACATTTAGTACTGAATCGCAATATTATGGAATTATGACTATAACAGATGCATTCATAGTAGGATTTGTTGAAGAGGTTGGAAAAGCAACTGTTGTTATTTTGTTTATCAATTATTTAAAAACAAATAAAATACTCAATGGATTACTTATCGGTGCTGCTGTTGGTGCAGGGTTCGCGGTGTTTGAATCAGCCGGTTATATATTTAGGTTTGGATTTAATTTAGTTGATGGAGTTAATAATATTACTGAAATTACTATACAAAGAGGTTGGACAGCTTTAGGCGGTCACCTCGTTTGGGCAGCTATTGTTGGTGCTGCGGCAGTAATAGTGAAAGAAACAAACCATTTCGAATGGTTGAATATCATCGATAAACGTTTTATATTTTTCTTTTTTGTGGCAGTGACATTGCACGGAATATGGGATACGGAAATAACACTTTTAAGTAGTGGTTATTTAAAATATATTCTATTAATTATAATTGCATGGCTATTTATATTTATACTTATGAAAGCAGGGCTAACTCAGGTGAATCAGTTGCGTGAGGAATACAATCGTTTAGAGGAAAGGTGATATAAATGAAATTCTGCCCTCATTGTGGAAATCCGGTAAAAAAGGAACAGTCATTTTGTAATAAATGTGGAAAACATTTACAGACATCGACACAAAGAAAAAGTGAAAATCAAATTGAACATATGCGTGAACAGCAATCGTATATTTCTCGTGAGGAAAGACAAGATCATGATTCAACATTTTATAAAGGACAGAAACATACAGGTTGGTTGATTGTACTATCAATTATATTTGTCTTGTTGATAGCAGCACTATTGTATGGTGCGTACTATGCTTACAATCATTATATTAGTGATGAGCAAAGTCATCAAACAACACAGTCTCAACAATCAAATGAAAGTAATCAAAATAGGGACCAATCTACTGGTCCAAGCATTGATGTTTTTAGTAATGACTTTGATCAAGGTTATATGAAGTCAGCTTCAACAAGTGGATATAGAGGTGTTTATAATGGAATGACACGTGAAGAAGTTGAAGATAAATTTGGAACATCCAATGGCTCTGTAGAAAGTTTGAAGTGGAGTTATGAAACATATGGTGATTTAGCTGTAGCCTACGATGATAATGAAGTTGTTAGCGTAGGTGTAGCACCTAATCATATTTCAGAAGATCAATTTTTAAGTATGTATAATGAACCGGATGATAGAAATTCAAGCCAGCTCATTTATGATAGTAACAAAGATAATGACTTCTCTGTGTTAGTTAATGTTAAAAATGGAGACGTTACCGTCATTGAAAATGTAAATCAAATTTAAATATAACGCTTATGGAAAGCCTAAGAACTCAAAGAGTGTCTTGGGCTTTTTCTATGATTAGTGGTCAGGGTATCTTGAATATAGTATTATTCCAAGTCTTTTTAACTTTATAGTTGATGTTTAAATAAGAAAATTTTATTTGTGAGCATATATATTGTGAAAATGTGCGAGTCATTTTACACTATAATCAATCGCGCGCGATTGAAAAGAGGTGAATATGTGAAACAAGAACAAATGAGGTTAGCGAATCAGCTTTGTTTTTCAGCATATAATGTAAGTCGTTTATTTGCTCAATTTTATGAGAAAAAGTTAAAACAGTTTGGTATAACTTATTCTCAGTATTTAGTATTACTGACGTTATGGGAAGAGAATCCTCAAACATTAAATTCAATCGGTAGACATTTGGATTTATCCAGTAACACTTTAACTCCATTACTAAAAAGACTTGAGCAATCTGGATGGGTTAAAAGAGAACGTCAACAATCTGATAAACGACAGTTGATAATTACGTTAACTGACAATGGACAACAACAACAAGAAGCAGTTTTTGAAGCAATTTCAAGTTGCTTACCACAAGAATTTGATACAACGAAGTATGATGAAACGAAGTATGTGTTTGAAGAACTAGAGAAAACATTAAAACATCTCATAGAAAAATAAGAAAGGATGAGAGTTAATGAAACAATATGATGTAGTATTTTTAGGAAGTGGTCATGCAGCTTGGCATGCTGCGTTAACATTAAAGCAAAGTGGTAAGCAAGTAGCTATAGTTGAAAAAGATACCATCGCCGGTACATGTACTAACTATGGTTGTAATGCGAAAATTTTATTAGAGGGACCTTATGAAGTGCTTGAAGAAGCCAAACAATATCCTAATATTATTGATAGCCACAATTTAGAAGTGAATTGGAAGAATTTAATGCGTTACAAAGAGCAAGTCATTAATCCTATGTCTGAAACCCTCACATCTATGTTTGAACAACAGGGAATTGATGTAATCTTGGGAAAAGGTAAAATTGTAGATGCTCATACAATAGAGGTAAATGATACAACATTACAATCAGATTATATTGTTATAGCAACTGGACAACATAGTCATCAATTAGATATCGAAGGTAAAGAATATACGCATGATAGTCGGGAATTTTTATCAATGCAATCTTTACCGAATAGTATAACTTTTATTGGAGCAGGTATTATCAGTATTGAATTCGCTTCTATCATGGTCAAATCTGGTGTAGAGGTCAATGTGATTCATCATACAAATCAGGCACTTGAAGGGTTTAACGAATCTCACGTCAATAAATTAATTCAAAAGTTAAAAGATGAAGGTGTTAAATTTTACTTTAGTGAGAATACCAAGTCAGTTAGACCGAATGCGCAACGTTTTATAGTAGAAACTGAGTCTGGAAAAATGATTGAAACAGATTATGTACTGGATGCAACAGGTAGAAAGCCTAATGTTGAGCAAATAGGTTTGGAAAAAGTGGGTATACAATTTAGTGATAGAGGTATTGAGGTTGACGATTATTTAAGAACAAATGTAAAAAATATATATGCAAGTGGGGACGTTATCGATAAAATGATTCCTAAGCTTACTCCTACAGCTACATTTGAGTCTAATTATATCGCTGCCCATATCCTTGGATTGAATACAGAGGCCATCCAGTATCCACCAATACCTTCAGTGCTTTATTCATTGCCTCGTTTATCTCAAATAGGTGTCACAGTAAGCGAGGCTAAGAAAGATGATACGTATATAATTAAAGATATACCATTCGGAAGACAAATGGTATTTGAGTATCAAAACGAAACAGAAGCTGAAATGTCAATTGTATTAGATAGTCAAAAACGTTTAGTAGGAGCAGAGATTTATGGGAATGACGCTGGTGATTTGGTTAATCTCCTAGTCTTTATCATTAATCAAAAACTTACTGCACACGATTTAAATCAAAATATTTTTGCATTTCCTGGAGCTTCCAGTGGCGTTATAGATTTATTGAAATTGGCGATGATGTAGAGGTGTAACTAAATGAGTATTTATGATATTGCGGTAGAGAATTATGATGGTTCTACCTATTTACTAAAAAAATATAAAGGGAAAGTGCTCATTATCGTAAATACTGCAACTAATTGTACTTTGAATGATCAATTTAATAAATTAGAAATGCTTTATAAAAAATATCATAAGTATGGTCTTGAGATTTTGAGCTTCCCTTGCAATGATTTTAATAATCAGGAGCCAGGATTAATCAAAGATATTTATCGCGTATATAAATATAAGTTTGGTATTACTTTCCCCATCCATGCTAAGATTAACGTTAATGGAGAGCATGAGCACCCTTTGTACACATTATTAAAATGTAAACAACCTGGATTATTTGGTTCGCAAATTAAGTGGAATTTTACTAAATTTGTAGTCGATCAACAGGGAAATATTGTTAAACGATTTTTACCTTGTGATAATCCTAACCAAATGGAGGAATTAATAAGACAATTATTAAAATAAATGTCTGTCTTATACTTGAATTAAAGAATAAAATAATCTTGTTTCATTTGTAATATTTTGAATAAAGCCACGATAAACGAATGGAAAAGAAATTATTAAAGAGTCTGCCATATCATATGTGTAGGCTCTTTAAATTTTTTTATGAGCATATAGTACAAAAAAATTAAATTAATCTCATCTTTATTTCGATAATTTCTCGAGTTACCTTGACTTTCGTTATAAAAGTAGTTAAAGTATTAAACATAATTATTCTGACAATTCTGATATGTTTTATTGATTTGGATGGATTGATAAGGTGATAGGGGGGCTCCACAAATGTCTATAAAAAGAATTACTTATGACAATTTTCAAAACGATCCATTTATAAATGAATTAGATATTAATGATGAGACAAAAGGTGCTTATGAGATTTTAAAATGGGCATATCAAACTTATGAAAATGATATTGTTTATTCTTGCAGTTTTGGTGCTGAGAGTATGGTTTTGATTGACTTGATTTCTCAAATTAAACCCGACGCACAAATTGTATTTTTAGACACTGATTTACATTTTCAAGAAACATATGACTTAATAGATAGGGTGAAAGATAAATATCCACAATTACGCATTAAAATGAAAAAACCGGAACTTACGTTAGAGGAACAAGGTGAGAAATATAATCCTGCTTTATGGAAGAATGATCCTAATCAATGTTGCTACATACGCAAGATTAAACCTCTAGAAGACGTATTATCTGGTGCTGTAGCTTGGATATCAGGTCTTAGACGAGCACAATCACCAACACGAGCACATACAAATTTCATTAACAAAGATGAAAGATTTAAATCGATTAAAGTGTGTCCCTTAATCTATTGGACAGAAGAAGAAGTATGGTCTTATATACGTGATAAGGACTTACCTTATAATGAATTACATGATCAAAATTATCCAAGTATTGGTTGCATTCCATGTACATCACCCGTATTTAATTCTAATGATTCACGTGCTGGTCGTTGGTCAAATTCTAGTAAGACTGAATGCGGATTACATGTAGCTGATAAACCATAAGAGATAGTCAAAAAATTTTAATTTAAAAACATAGTATTCCGATAAGAAATAAGGAATTGTTTATTAAAAGCTGATACAGCTTTATTTATAAGCGATTATCTTGAGTAATCAATGTTTGTATTGCACTTTGATATTATGAATTGTCTTTTCGATTTTAGTTATCATTTGAGTATTACATTTACTGAAAATAATAAATGGTACATACTAGAATTGAAGATATAATTAATAATTTTCAAATATAGACATATATAAACTAATGACAAATATCGGAATAACAAAGTATAAGAGGTGGATAAGATTGAACTTAAGTGTTACCAATAGTCCTTTTACGGAAGGGCAAGCTAAACAAATTAATGAATTGCTTCACACTTTATCACCTAACCAACAAGTATGGTTAAGTGGCTATCTGATGGCAAATCAACAATCAAATACATCTACAGATTCTGTAGACCAAAATAACTTAGATGACAATACAGAAGCGATGCTACATGAAAAGGAACCTTCAGTTGAGCCGGAAGCGAGATCGATAACGATTTTATATGGATCTGAGTCTGGTAATGCGCAAGGACTTGCAGAAATATTTGAACAACGTTTATCTGATATTGGAAATGACGTTACGCTCAAATCAATGGATGACTTTAAACCTAAGAATTTAAAGAAAGTAGAAGATTTATTTATTATCACATCTACACATGGCGAAGGAGATCCACCAGATAATGCTGTTGAATTACATGAATACATCCACGGACGTAAAGCGCCAAAATTGGATGGGGTGAGATTTTCAGTATTAGCATTAGGAGATCAAACCTATGAATTCTTCTGTCAAACTGGTAAAGATTTTGATAATCGTTTGGCTGAATTAGGGGCAGAAAGACTTTATCAACGTACTGATTGCGATGTTGATTATGAAGAAGACGCTGAAAAGTGGATGGCCAATGTTATTAATACGATTGATTCAACACCAGCTGGTACTGAAAGTGAACAAGTTGTTAGCGAATCTATAAAATCAGCAAAGGAAAAGAAATATAGTAAGTCTAATCCTTACGATGCTGAAGTATTGACCAACATTAATTTGAATGGTAGAGGTTCAGACAAAGAGACAAGACATATTGAGTTATTACTTGATAATTTCGGTGAAGAATATGAACCGGGTGATTGTGTAGTTGTCTTGCCTCAAAACGATCCAGCTATCGTAGACTTACTTATTAGCACATTAGGTTGGATTCCAGAAACACAAGTTTTAATTAACGAGGATGGAGATACTTTAAATCTTGAAGAGGCATTAACATCGCATTTCGAAATTACTAAATTAACAAAACCGCTAATAGAAAATGCTGCGATATTTTTTGATAATGAAGAGCTTTCTGAAAAAATTCAAGATAAAGAATGGATTCAAAACTACGTTGAGGGACGGGATTTGATTGATTTATTAAATGACTTCGCAACGACAGAACTACAACCTGAAAATTTACATCAATTATTAAGAAAGTTACCACCTAGAGAGTACTCAATATCTAGTAGTTATAAAGCAACACCAGATGAAGTTCACATTACTGTTGGGGCAGTTAGATATCAAGCACACGGTCGCGAACGTTCAGGAGTTTGTTCAGTTCAATTTGCAGAGAGAATACAAGAGGGCGATACAATTCCTATCTATTTAAAACGAAATCCGAATTTTAAGTTTCCGCAAGATGAATCAACACCTGTGATTATGATAGGTCCTGGGACAGGTGTTGCACCGTTTAGATCCTATATGCAAGAACGAGAGGAACTAGGTTTTGAAGGAAATACATGGTTATTCTTTGGAGATCAACACTTCACTACAGATTTTCTGTATCAAACGGAATGGCAAGAATGGCTTGAAGATGGAACTTTATCAAAATTAGATATTGCTTTTTCTAGAGATACTGATAAAAAAGTGTATGTGCAACATAAAATTGCAGAAAATAGTGAACAATTTAATCGATGGATTGAAAATGGCGCTACTATTTATGTATGTGGTGATGAAAGTAAAATGGCAAAGGATGTTCATCAAGCGATTAAAAATGTGTTAATCAAAGAGCAAAACCTATCTGAAACAGATGCAGAAGAATACTTAAAACAAATGAAAAGAGATAAAAGATATCAAAGAGACGTGTATTAATAGAAGGGACGGGGGATACATGGTTAATACAAATAATCATATTTCGGAAGAATTAGATAAAAATCTTGATGAAATGGAATTTTTAAAAGCAAATAGTGACTTTTTGCGTGGAACTATTGAACAAAGTTTAGCTAATCCAATCACTGGATCCATTACACAAGATGATGCAAAACTGCTAAAGTTTCACGGAAGTTATATGCAAGATGACAGGGATTTAAGAGATGAGCGTCGTAAACAAAAACTTGAGCCTGCATATAGTTTTATGATTCGAGTTCGTGTACCCGGGGGGAAAGCGACTCCTGAACAGTGGATTGCTATGGATGATATTTCTAATCAATATGCCAATCATACGATTAAATTAACAACACGCCAAGCATTTCAATTTCATGGCATTCTTAAACGTAATTTGAAACAATCAATGAAAAATATCAATCATGCAGTACTTGATTCTATTGCTGCATGTGGAGATGTTAATCGTAATACAATGTGCAATCCTAATCCTTATCAATCTCAAGTACATAAGGAGATTAATGATTATGCAACGCGTATAAGTAATCACTTACTTCCAAGAACAAATGCATATCATGAAATTTGGCTTGATGGTGAAAAGGTTTTAGATTCTAGTGAGGAAAAGGAACCTATTTATGGGAATACGTATTTACCACGTAAATTCAAAATAGGTATTGCGGTACCACCATCTAATGATATTGACGTCTATTCTCAAGATATTGGTTTAATCGCTATCGTTGAACAAGATGAGTTAATTGGATTTAATGTGACTATCGGTGGCGGTATGGGTATGACTCATGGTAATACAGAAACATATCCTCAACTTGGACGTCTCATAGGTTTTATACCTAAGGAAAAGGTTGTAGATGTATGTGAGAAAATACTTACAATACAACGTGATTATGGTAATCGTGAAAATCGAAAAAATGCACGTTTTAAATATACAGTGGACCGTCTAGGAGAAACTTGGGTGACTGAAGAATTAAACCGACGATTAGGTTGGGAAATTAAAGCGCCACGTGATTTCGAATTTGAACATAATGGTGATCGATTAGGTTGGATTGAAGGTGTTAATAATTGGAACTTCACTTTATTTATACAAAATGGGCGTGTGAAAGATACTGAAGACTATTTGTTAAAAACAGCCTTAAGAGAAATCGCAGAAATCCATACCGGAGATTTCAGATTATCACCTAATCAGAACTTAGTTATTGCAAATGTTTCTCCCGAGAAAAAGGAAGAAATACAAGCTATTATTAATAAATATAAGTTAACAGATGGCAAAAATTATACAGGACTTAGAAGAAATTCTATGGCTTGTGTTGCTTTCCCAACGTGTGGTTTAGCTATGGCAGAATCTGAAAGATATCTTCCTTCATTAATTACAAAAATTGAAGATTTACTAGATGAGTCTGGTTTAAGAGAGGAAGAAATAACGATTCGTATGACAGGTTGTCCTAATGGATGTGCAAGACCAGCGCTAGCAGAAATAGCTTTTATCGGTAAAGCACCTGGTAAATATAATATGTACTTAGGTGGTAGTTTTAAAGGCGAACGTCTAAATAAAATATATAAAGAGAATATCGACGAAAATGAAATATTAGAAAGTCTACGCCCATTGTTGTTGCGTTATAGTAAAGAGCGTCTTGACGGAGAACACTTTGGGGACTTTGTAATTCGTGCCGGTGTGATAGCCAAAGTTCATGATGGTCGCGATTTTCATAGCTAAACGAGAGGGGTAGTGGTTCATATGGGGAAAGTATATTTAGTTGGAGCTGGACCTGGCGATCCAGAATTAATAACATTAAAAGGTTTAAAAGCCATTAAAGAAGCCGATGTCATCCTTTATGACCGACTTGTAAATAAAGAAATACTTAATTATGCTTCTCCTTCTACTAAGTTCTTCTATTGTGGTAAGGATCCTCACAGGCACTCCTTACCGCAGGAAGAAACAAATAAAATGATGGTAACCTTAGCCAAAAAAGGGCACACAGTTACACGTTTAAAGGGTGGCGATCCATTTGTTTTTGGACGTGGCGGAGAAGAAGCAGAGGAATTAGCATGTCATAATATCCACTTTGAAATTATACCTGGAATTACATCGGGAATTGCAGCACCAGCATATGCTGGAATTCCAGTAACACATCGTGATTATAGTTCTTCTGTAGCATTTGTAACTGCAGTGAATAAACCTGGTATGGATAAAGGCAAATACTGGCAACATTTGGCCAATGGTCCTGAAACTTTATGCATATATATGGGGGTTAAGAGACTCAGTGAAATTTGTGAGTTGTTAATACAATATGGCCGTTCGTCAGAAACACCAGTAGCTCTCGTGCATATGGGAACGTCAAAACAGCAAATGACAGTGACTGGGACACTGGATACAATTCAAGAACGAGCACATCATATTCAGAATCCAGCAATGATTATTGTAGGCGAAGTGGTTAAGATGAGAGAAAAAATTAATTGGTTTGTAGAACAAGCAACTGTTCAAAATGAAACGTTAACGGAAATGTCATCAACTTAGCGCATACATTTAACGCAACAGTAAAAATCATGGATAAATATCATGTTTATAATGAGTATTAATAAAAGTGTATAGGAGGAAATCATCATGAATATGCCCTTAATGATTGATTTAAGTAACAAGAAAGTCGTCATTGTAGGTGGAGGTAAAGTTGCAACACGTCGTACTACAAGTTTATTAGCTTATACAAACCATATTCATGTTGTAAGTCCAACAATTACTGATACATTACAAAAATATCTAGAAGCGAAGCAAATCACTTATGAAAAGAAACTCTTCGAACCACAAGATGTTAAGAATGCTGATATGGTCATCGCGGCTACTAATCAATCTGATGTTAACAACGATGTGGGGGCAGCTTTGTCTAAGAACGTATTATTTAATCATGCAGGACAAGCAGACCTAGGAAATATAACGTTCCCTAATTTCTTAAAAAGAGATAAATTAACAATAAGTGTATCAACTGATGGTGCAAGTCCTAAATTAGGTCAACGAATTATTAAAGATTTAAAAGATACATACAATGAAGACTATTCAATGTATATTCAGTTTTTATATGAAAGTAGACAGTATATTAAATCACTTAAAATTGAGCCATCTGATAAACAAGCGTTACTCGAGCAAATTTTGTCAGACAAATATTTAGATGAGAAGAAGCAACAAGATTTCATCCGATGGCTAAAATCACAAGTCAAATGAAGAATGGGGGCATATGATATATGCGCAAAGTATTAATTTTCGCAATTGCGGGATTTTTAGCACAACTTGTTGATGGATCATTAGGCATGGGATTTGGCGCTTCATCGTCATCAATATTATTAACTTATGGTATAGCACCAGCAGTAGTGTCAGCAACCGTTCATTTTTCTGAAATTGCAACAACAGCTGCATCTGGGACATCACATTGGAGATTTGATAATGTTCATAAACCAACAATGTTGAAGTTAGCTATACCCGGGTCAATAAGCGCCTTTATCGGTGCAGGTGTTTTGACATTTATTCATGGTGATTATATTAAACCGTTCATTGCTTTATTCTTGTTAAGTATGGGATTTTATATTTTGTATCAATTTCTATTTAAACGTGCACATGAACATCATCATCATGTGGGAGATTTGAGTAGCTTTAAAGTAATTCCACAAGGTTTTGTGGCAGGATTTTTAGACGCAATCGGTGGTGGTGGTTGGGGACCAGTAAATACACCACTCCTGCTCTCAAGTAAAAAAATTCAACCACGATATGCGATTGGAACGGTTTCAGCAAGTGAATTTTTTGTTACGTCATCTGCTTCTTTAAGTTTCATCATCTTTTTAGGAATCACTCAAATTAATTGGTTTGCTGTAATTGCTTTGAGTCTCGGTGGAATGGTAGCGGCACCTATTTCAGCGTATTTAGTTAAAGTGTTACCTATTAACATTCTTGCAATTTGTGTCGGAGGTTTAATCATTTTTACAAATAGTAATGCATTATTAAGCTATTTTGTAAAAGATAGCACTATTTCAAATACAGTTCGATTCATTATTATTATTGCAATCATTATTTTGCTTGTTTTTCAAGTCGTTCGAAACAAGAAATTATCTTTTTCTTACAAGAAAAGCCGAGTAAACAAATATAATTAATTGGAAAAGGAGATTTGATTATAATGTCTAACAATGAAACAATAACCAATTATACAATTAAACCTCATGGAGGAGAACTTATCAATCGTGTTGTTGAAGGAAACGAACGTGAACGTTTGATTGAGGAAGCATTAAAATTTAAACCGATTACTTTAAATCCTTGGGGAATATCGGATCTAGAGCTCATAGGTATTGGCGGATTTAGTCCCCTTACAGGATTTATGAACAAGGAAGACTACACTAAGGTTATAGAGGAAACGCATTTAAGCAATGGCTTGGTCTGGAGTATTCCTATCACTTTACCTGTAACAGAATCTGAAGCAGATAAACTTGATATAGGTGATGATATCGCTTTATATGGTGAAGATGGACAGTTATATGGAACGCTTAAATTAGAAGAAAAGTACACATATGATAAAGAAAAAGAAGCGCGTTTGGTATACGGAACAACTGAAGAAGCTCATCCTGGAGTTAAAAAGGTTTATGAAAAAGGTAATATTTATTTAGGTGGTCCTATTAAACTATTAAATCGTCCGAAACATGATGCGTTTTCAAATTATCATTTGGATCCTTCAGAGACGAGACAATTATTTCATGATTTAGGTTGGAAAACTGTCGTAGGTTTTCAAACGAGAAATCCAGTGCACCGAGCACATGAATATATTCAAAAATCAGCACTAGAAATTGTTGATGGTCTACTTTTAAATCCACTAGTTGGTGAAACAAAGTCAGACGATATTCCAGCGGATGTACGTATGGAAAGTTATGAAGTGATATTAAAAAACTATTATCCTGAAGATAGAGCACGTCTAGTCATTTATCCTGCTGCAATGCGCTATGCCGGACCACGTGAAGCGATACTTCATGCAACTGTCCGTAAAAATTATGGTTGTACACATTTTATTGTGGGAAGAGATCACGCTGGAGTAGGCGATTATTATGGTACTTATGAAGCGCAAGAACTGATTACTCAATTTGAAGATGAGTTAGGTATTCAAATTTTAAAATTTGAACATGCCTTTTATTGTGAAGCTTGTGGTAATATGGCAACTGCTAAAACATGTCCGCATGACGCTTCTCAACATTTACATTTAAGTGGTACTAAAGTAAGGGAAAAACTGCGTAATGGCGAATCATTGCCAACTAAATTTTCAAGACCAGAAGTTGCCGAAGTTCTAATTAAAGGTTTGCGAGAAAAATAAATCAGGAGTGTTAAAATGAGTGAATCAAATCATATTACATGGCATGACTCAGAAGTTACGAAGAAACAAAGACAGCATAGAAATGGGCACAAAAGTGCTGTAATTTGGTTTACAGGGCTATCTGGGTCAGGGAAATCAACGGTCTCTGTTGCCTTAGAGAAAGAATTATTTAATGAAGGAAAACAAACATACCGTTTAGATGGTGATAATGTGCGTCACGGTCTTAATAAAAATTTAGGATTTAGTCCTGAAGATCGTTCAGAAAATATTCGACGCATTGGGGAAGTAGCAAAATTAATGGTAGACGCTGGAGCTTTAACAGTTACTGCTTTTATCTCCCCATATAAAGAAGACAGAGAAGGTGTTAGAGCATTACTAGAGGATAATGAGTTTATAGAAGTATATACAAAATGTAGTGTTGAGGAATGTGAAAAGAGAGATCCGAAAGGATTGTATAAAAAAGCACGATCTGGGGAAATACCTGAATTTACAGGTATCAGTGCACCTTATCAAGCACCTGAAAATCCTGAAATCACTATAGATACTGAACACGACACTATTGAACAATCAGTGGAACAAATTATACGTTATCTTAAAGAACACCAATATATTTAAATTGATATTTCATTATATAGAGTAGGAGAGAATTAAAGATTCTTAATCCTACTCTTTTTAATTTTAAAAGTATACTGGAAAGTTTTGAACATATCATAATTTTTAAAGAAAAGCACTTGGTCAGGTATACTTACTTCTAATTAAGTAAGAAGATGTTATTTTTAAATGACATCAATAGTATACTTATGAGTCATGATTTATGCTTAGTTTGTGATTATCTAAATACAAATATAATTTAAATTTATAAAAAGCTAATTATTGATGTGTGATTAAAGTGAAATAAAAAGGGAAAATATTTTTAAAGAGATATTGAGTGATTTATCATAAAAAATAAGAGGATGGTGATATAACATGGCATTTAATATTTGGATGTGGATTTTACTTGTATTATTTATTGTGGGGACAATAGCTGTAATTCTCATTTTAACAGTTGGCTCAGTGTTAGAAGAGCGCTCATATGACCGTCGATCAGAGGATGAAAAACGAAAAAATTTAGAAAAAAATCTTGAGATGTCAAAAGGACATACGGATGAATCGCAAGAGTCGAGCAACGGGGAAGAACAAGTAGCACAAGAGCATTCTCGTCATGTCGTTCGAGATCATCAACAAACACATCAAAATATAAATCAATCAACACAAGATAATAAAAATAATTAGATAAAAGGGAAAGGTAAATGCTTTTTCGATTATTTATTCCCAATTTATACGAAGATAATTACTAGAATTACAAAAAATGAAAATATTATAAATTTTAACTGAATCAATAACTAACTGTATGTTATAGAAGCCTGAGAACATTGACGTCTCAGGTTTTTATATTGATTACAAAACTATCTTTATCTCACATAGAGTTCACTAAACGTTAATAATCTTTATGACATTTTAGTTAACGACTTAGTAATCGATTGTAATACTATATATAGTATTTTATTTTATTGATATACACTATATATAGCAAAGGGTGACAAAATGACTACTCTAGAAACATCATTAACTCGATTAATCACAAAAGATCCAACTATATTAAATGAAAATGCAAATAAAGATAGTAATACATTCTCAACAATGCGAGATTTAACAGCTGGAACGGTATCAAAGTCTTATGCACTCGATCATTTACTTCCGAAGCATGTTGCTCATGCACATCAATCGGGAGATATTCATTTTCACGACTTAGATTACCATCCATTTCAACCATTAACCAATTGTTGTCTCATAGATGCAAAAGATATGTTAGAGAATGGCTTTGAGATAGGTAATGCTAATGTTACAACACCTCAATCAATACAAACCGCTTCAGCACAACTTGTACAAATCATTGCAAACGTTTCAAGCAGTCAATACGGAGGTTGTACTGTCGATCGTGTTGACGAATTACTAAGTAAATATGCACAAATGAACGCACAACATCATAGGGAAGTAGCAAATGATTTCGTTCAACCTGACAAAATTGAGAATTATGTGGACACGCAAGTAACTAAAGATATTGGTGATGCGATTGAAAGTTTAGAGTATGAGATCAACACACTATATACTTCCAATGGACAAACGCCATTCGTTACTTTGGGATTTGGTTTAGGAACAGATCAATTAAGTCGAAAGATTCAACAAGCAATTTTACATACTCGTATTAAAGGTCTCGGTAAAGATAGAGTCACTGCAATTTTCCCTAAACTTGTATTTTCGATAAAAAAGGGTATTAACTTTGGTCTAGAAGATCCTAACTATGATATTAAGCAACTTGCATTGGAATGTTCAACAAAACGCATGTATCCCGATATTTTAAATTACGATAAACTAGTGGAATTACTTGGTGATTTTAAAGCACCGATGGGATGTCGTTCATTTTTACCAAGTTGGAAGAATGATGAAGGTCAATTGGAAAATAATGGACGGTGTAACTTAGGTGTAGTGACGCTGAACATACCGAGAATTGCAATCGAAGCAGATGGTGACATGCAACAGTTTTGGGATATCTTTGAAAAACGCATGCAATTATTACATGATGCACTTGTGTATCGAATTGAAAGACTACAAGATGCTATTCCGGATAACGCGCCTATTTTATATAAAAGTGGTGCATTTAAAAATAAACTCACTTCAGAAGATACTGTCGAATCATTATTTACAAATCAACGCGCTACGATTTCAATGGGATATATCGGTTTATACGAAGCAGCAACATTATTTTATGGACCGAATTGGGAACATAATCCTGAGGCTAAAACATTCACATTAGACATATTAAGAGAAATGAAACGTTATCAAGTAGAGTGGACGAAACAATATGATATTTGGTTCAGTATATACAGCACACCTAGTGAATCACTCACAGATAGATTTTGCCGATTGGACAAAGATAAATTTGGATCTATTCCAGATGTTACTGACAAAGGATATTACCAAAATTCTTTCCACTATGATGTTCGTAAAGATGTAACGCCGTTTGAAAAACTAGATTTTGAAAAGGACTATCCTTACTACGCAAGTGGTGGATTCATTCATTATTGTGAATATCCAAAGTTAAATCATAATCTGAAAGCTTTAGAAGCAGTATGGGATTATGCTTATGATAAGGTAGGTTATTTAGGTACGAATATTCCGATTGATCACTGTTATCGTTGTGGCTATGATGGAGATTTTGAAACTACTGCTAACGGATATAGATGCCCACATTGTGGCAACACTGATCCTAAAACGGTTGACGTTGTAAAAAGAACATGCGGTTATTTAGGAAATCCAGTTCAAAGACCTGTTATTGAAGGTCGACAAAAAGAGATATGTGCGAGAGTGAAACACATGAAGGAACCTCGTTCATGAATATTTTAAACATTAAAGAAGGTCAACACTATATAGCTAAAATAGAAAGTCATAGCTTTGTAGATGGTGAAGGTGTTCGATGCAGTGTATATGTTTCCGGATGTCCTTTTCAATGTAAAGGTTGTTATAACGTTCAAGCCCAAAATTTTAAATACGGAGAACCTTTCGAACTAGAACTGCTTGAAGAGATTTTAGATTATTGTGCGCCTTCTTATATCGAAGGCTTAAGCATACTCGGTGGAGAACCATTTTGTAATTTGTCTATCACACTCCAACTCGTTGAAGCTTTTAGACAACGATTCGGTCATACAAAAACAATTTGGGTGTGGACTGGCTTTTTATTTGAATATTTGAAACAGCAAAACGATGCGCGCAAGTCATTACTCGAACATATTGATGTATTAGTTGATGGTATGTTTATTCAACATTTATATCGTCCGAATCTTCCATATAAAGGATCACTTAATCAACGTGTGATTGATGTTCAAGCTTCCTTACAAAAAGAACAGGTCATTGAATATCTAACTAAATAGTTTATGATAATAATTGTAATTAATTTTTAAGATATCTCTTAGAAAAATAGCCCAAAATAAATGTTATGGTTCATTTGTTTTGGGCAATCTTTGTTATAAGTTATCAATGAGATGAACAGGAATGTTATCACATGTATAACGACAGTTTTAAAGAGTATAGTTAATTTTATTTTTAAAGTAAATTTTTATCACTTTTTATTAGGTGGATGTGATTTGTTGCAATTTATAGACTGAAAAGTGACAAACATTAAACATCTAAAAAGTAAAAGAAATAATATTATACTTATATATATACTAATTACATATTAAAGTGATAAAATATTGAAGTGAAAATTGTTCGGCATAAGTTAGGAGATTCTTCCATGTTATTGTTTATCATAGAAATCATAATCATGATTCTAGCGATATTATTAGGATTAAGAACTGCTGGTGCACTGGGATGTGGCATCTTTGCTATAGTAGCGCAACTTATTATGATATTTGGATTCCAGTTACCTCCAGGTTCAGCACCAGTGACGGCAGTCTTGATCATATTATCTATTGGTATAGCAGGTGGTACGTTACAAGCTACTGGTGGTATTGACTATTTAGTTTACATTGCTTCACGTGTGATTGAACGCTTTCCAAAATCAATTATATTTATAGCACCAATGATTGTCTTTGTCTTTGTTTTTGGAATTGGTACTGCAAATATAGCTCTTTCACTTGAACCTATCATCGCTAAAACTGCACAAAAAGCACGAATTCAGCCTAAACGCGCATTAACTGCTTCGGTACTAACCGCCAATTTAGCCCTACTTTGTAGCCCGGCAGCTTCCGCTACAGCTTATATTATTTCAGTATTAGCAGGGTATGAAATATCGATGGGCAAGTATTTAAGTATTGTTTTACCTACAGCTTTAATTAGTATGTTAATGCTTAGTACATTTTGTACATTTGTAGGACGAAAAGAACACGTGCGTGATGAATCAGAACGTTTAGTTCAGATGCCAGAAGTCGAAATCAAAAATGACTTTTCATTAAAAGTAAAAATAGGTGTTATCTCATTCCTATTATGTGTCATGGGTATATTAACGTTTGGCATATTTCCTAATCTCATGCCGCAATTCAATGTGAATGGAGATGTAGTTAAAGTTGAGATGACTGAAATTGTTCAGTTCTTTATGTATCTCAGCGCTACAATTAATTTATTATTAATAAAAATCAATACTTCTGATATTCTGTCATCGAATATTACTCAGTCTGCAATGGGAGCACTCTTTGCAGTTCTTGGCCCAGGTTGGTTAGGTGCAACAATTTTTAATGCTCCACATAACTTAAAAATATTGAAAAATGATATTGGGTCAATTATTAGTGAAGTACCTTGGCTTGTTATCATACTTGTTTCTGTAGTTGCAATGATTGTCATTTCTCAAACAGCTACAGCATCAATTATGGTACCGATAGTTATGAGTTTAGGTATACCCCCCATCTATTTTGTTGCGATGGTACAAACATTAAATGTGAATTTCGTTATTCCAGCTCAACCGACACTATTATTTGCTGTAGAACTAGATGAAACTGGTAGAACAAGACCTACGAGCTTTATGATACCAGGATTTTTTGTTATAACAGTATCCGTCATTACTGGATTTGTTATTAAAACCATTTTAGGATATTAATCAATTTTTATAAGTTGGAATTTAATCGCTATATATATATAGTTCTTTAGATACTTCATCTCATAGAGTAAGGTATTTGAATGACTAAATATTGGCGATTTTTTTATTTATAGATTAAGAGTGAGTATAAGTGGAGAAAAAAATTTAAAATAAATATATATACGTTAAAAGTGTATAAAAATACAATATGAAATATTGTAAAGTTCGTTCATTTTGTTAAATTTTAACTTAACACTATTGTCATAGCAATTTAAGATGAATGTTTGAGAGGCGTAAATTATATAATTATTCAAATGAGATTTTGATGATCCATGTATGTAATTTGCATTATTATTAAAAATTCGTTATTGTCTTTTTTGTGAATCACTATCCATTGAACGTAATTTAAAGTAAAGATTCATAAATTAATATTAGGGGGATCACATTTGAAAAAGGAAAAAGTTATGGACTGGACGACCTTCATAGGCGTAGTCATTGTGTTACTTTTTGCTGTTATACCTATGATGGTTTTTCCGAAAGCAAGTGAAATAATCATTACCGATATCAATAGTGCCATTTCTAATTCAATTGGATCGGTATATCTCTTTATGGGACTGGCTATATTTTGTTTTGTTTTATACATAGCATTTGGTAAGTACGGGAATGTCACGTTAGGAAAAGCGACTGACAAACCTGAATTTAATAATTTCACATGGGCAGCCATGTTATTCTGTGCCGGTATTGGTTCGGATATTTTATATTGGGGTGTTATTGAGTGGGCATTTTATTATCAAGTACCTCCTAACGGTGCAAAATCAATGTCTGATCAAGCTCTTCAATATGCAACTCAGTATGGTATGTTTCACTGGGGACCTATAGCCTGGGCAATATATGTGCTACCAGCATTGCCAATTGGTTATTTAGTTTTCGTTAAGAAGAAACCCGTCTATAAAATTAGTCAAGCTTGTCGACCAATTTTAAAAGGACATACGGATAAATTATTAGGAAAAATCGTAGATATTTTATTTATTTTCGGTTTGCTCGGTGGTGCTGCAACATCACTCGCTCTAGGCGTGCCAATGATCTCAGCTGGTATTGAACGATTGACTGGTTTAGATGGATCTAATATGATTTTACGTTCAATCATCTTACTAACTATTACAGTTATTTTCGCAATCAGTTCTTACACAGGTTTGAAAAAAGGTATTCAAAAATTAAGTGATGTTAACGTTTGGTTATCATTTTTATTATTAGCATTTGTATTCATTGTAGGTCCAACTGTGTTTATTATGGAAACTACAGTTACAGGGTTCGGTAATATGATAAAAGATTTCTTCCATATGGCGACATGGATGGAACCATTTGGTGGCATAAAAGGTCGTAAAGAGACGAATTTCCCTCAAGATTGGACAATATTCTACTGGTCATGGTGGCTCGTTTATGCACCGTTTATTGGATTATTTATCGCGCGTATCTCAAAAGGACGTACACTTAAAGAAGTTGTATTAGGAACAATATGCTATGGAACATTAGGTTGTGTATTATTTTTCGGTATTTTTGGTAACTATGCTGTATATCTACAAATTTCTGAGCAATTTAATGTAATAAGCTATTTAAACAATCATGGTACAGAGGCAACAATCATAGAAGTAATGCATCAACTACCATTCTCGACAATTACTATTATCTTATTCTTAATATCAGCTTTCTTATTCTTAGCAACAACATTCGATTCTGGTTCATATATTTTAGCAGCAGCGTCACAGAAAAAAGTGATAGGAGAACCGTTACGTGCTAATCGTTTATTCTGGGCGTTTGCGTTATGTTTACTACCGTTCTCTTTAATGCTAGTTGGAGGAGAACGTGCATTAGAAGTATTGAAAACAGCATCATTACTTGCTAGTGTACCTTTAATTGTTATATTTACGCTTATGATGATTTCGTTCTTAATTATACTCGGACGAGATCGTATCAAGTTAGAAAGACGTGCAGATAAGCATAAAGAAATTGAAAGACGTTCTCTAAGAATAGTTCAGGTCAAAGATAAACCTGAAGATGATAACTTATAAAAAATAGCCAAGCAATAATGTTAAGTCATTATCGCTTGGCTTTTTATTTTTAATCATGATGATGTTGTTCATCTGGAATTGGAAAATAGTTAAAGATTTCTCCTGACTCTAAAGCTTCACTTAATTGAGCGAGCCACTTGTAATAAATTTTAGAGTGGTCTAACTGCGCTTTTACATTTATTGCTTGGTTTTTAACTTCCTCGTCTATATCATTCTTTTCAAGAATTGGGTAAATGATATTTTCTGCATCTTTAATAGCTTCCATATTAGTGTCAATTTCACGTTCCCATTTTTTAGTGAAAAAGTTGCGGAAGAAAGTGAAGAAATCTTTCTCTGCAATAAAATGTTGCTTTCGGCTACCACGCGTGAATTGTTGTTTGACGATATCGTATTCTTGTAGTTTTTTTACACCTGTACTCATACTAGGTTTACTCATTTGCAGTTGTTGTCGCATTTCATCAAGTGTCATACTTCCTTCAAAAACCATAATGCCATACAAGTTACCTACACTACGGTTGATACCATACAAATCCATGGTTTCACCGATTGAGTTGATAACTAAATCTTTAGCTTCTTCGATATGTTGACTGTCATTGTTATTATAATCCATCACTGCACCTCCATTTTAATCCATTATTCAGCTTAGGTGGGACGCACTAGATACTATGATTTTATGATGATTGTAAATAATACATCTATTGCTTTGAGTTGTAGTTCGTTCGTGAATATAAAGCATAGTTACATTGAAAGTTTATAATCATCAAAATCAAATGTTAGTTATCGATTTGAATTGTTAATGTCTATACTACTGTTTGACTATCTCAATGCCGTAATCTATAAACGGCTATAAAAACCTATACTATATGTCCCATTTCTAATAAATACACACGAGAATCATTATAAAGCCTTTTATGAAAAAAAGAAAAGTAATTTTCTGAACAAAAATTATTTCTTAAACATAGATAAATTTGATTGTAAAATACAAACATTTTTAAAGAAATTGACACTTTTTCATCAATTATGATAACATAACTCTGTAAAATTCGTTAAATAAAAATTTAACAAACTTAACGGAGGTCGTTTGATGGAACTTGTAGATAAATTATCAAATCGTCAATATATTGATGGAGAATGGGTTGAAAGTTCAAATAAAAACACAAGAGATATTATAAATCCTTACAATCAAGAAACAATCTTCACTGTAGCTGAAGGAACTAAAGAAGATGTTGAAAGAGCAATTTTAGCTGCTAGAAGATCTTTCGAAGACGGTGAATGGTCACTTGAAACAAGTGAAGTCAGAGGTAAAAAAGTGAGAGCCGTTGCTGATAAAATTAAAGAAAATAGAGAAGAGTTAGCTAAATTAGAAACATTAGACACTGGTAAAACTTTAGAAGAATCCTACGCTGATATGGATGATATTCACAATGTGTTTATGTACTTTGCTGGTTTAGCTGATAAAGATGGCGGTGAAATGATTAACTCACCAATTCCTAATACAGAAAGTAAAATAGTTAAAGAACCTGTAGGTGTTGTTACTCAAATTACACCTTGGAACTATCCATTACTTCAAGCATCTTGGAAAATTGCGCCAGCTTTAGCAACAGGTTGCTCATTAGTTATGAAACCAAGTGAAATTACTCCGTTAACAACAATTCGTGTATTTGAATTGATGGAGGAAGTTGGTTTCCCAAAAGGAACAATTAATTTAGTACTTGGTGCTGGATCAGAAGTGGGCGACGTGATGTCAGGTCATGAAGAAGTCGATTTAGTTTCATTTACAGGTGGTATTGAAACAGGAAAACACATTATGAAACAAGCAGCTAATCACGTAACCGACGTTGCATTAGAATTAGGCGGCAAAAATCCTAATATTATTTTTGATGACGCTGATTTCGAATTAGCTGTAGACCAAGCACTTAATGGTGGATATTTCCACGCTGGTCAAGTGTGTTCTGCTGGTTCTAGAATCTTAGTTCACAATGATATTAAAGATAAATTCGAAAAAGCTCTTATTGATCGTGTAAGCAAAATCAAATTAGGTAACGGTTTTGATCAAGATACTGAAATGGGACCAGTTATCTCAACAGCACACCGAGATAAAATTGAAGGTTATATGGAAGTTGCGAAAAAAGATGGAGCAACAATTGCTATTGGTGGTAAACGTCCTGAACGTGAAGACTTACAAGCGGGATTATTCTTTGAACCTACTGTAATTACAGATTGTGATACATCAATGCGTATTGTTCAAGAGGAAGTCTTTGGACCAGTTGTGACTGTAGAAGGATTTGCTGATGAAGAAGAAGCTATTCGCTTAGCAAATGATTCAATTTACGGTTTAGCAGGTGCTGTATTTACTAAAGATATTGGTAAAGCACAACGTGTTGCGAATAAATTGAAACTTGGTACGGTTTGGATTAACGATTTCCATCCATACTTTGCACAAGCGCCATGGGGCGGTTACAAACAATCAGGTATTGGTAGAGAATTAGGTAAAGAAGGCTTAGAGGAATATTTAGTAAGTAAACATATTCTTACAAATACTAATCCCGAACCAGTGGATTGGTTTAGTAAATAATAATAAATTGCTTTTATACAGTAAATGACTTATAAATACAAAATGCTACATGAAGTGAGTACTTACAAAGGTATAGTGCTCACTTCAATAAATGAAACCTTTTAAGAAAGAGATGTTAACAAACAAAGAAAACAAATCAATTTTTGGAGGTCTTTAACGATGAGAAGAAAACGCGATTCATACGATTATGTCATTATTGGTGGTGGTAGTGCAGGTTCAGTTCTTGGTGCACGCCTTTCAGAAGATAAAGATAAAAATGTTTTGGTATTAGAAGCTGGACGTAGTGACTATTTCTGGGATTTATTTATTCAAATGCCAGCAGCATTGATGTTCCCATCAGGTAATCGTTTTTATGACTGGGAATATCAAACTGACGAAGAACCACATATGGGACGTAGAGTTGATCATGCGAGAGGTAAAGTATTAGGTGGCTCAAGTTCTATTAACGGTATGATTTATCAACGAGGTAACCCAATGGACTATGAAGGATGGGCAGAACCTGAAGGAATGGATACATGGGACTTTGCGCATTGTCTACCATACTTCAAAAAGTTAGAAACAACATATGGTGCAGCGCCATATGATAAAGTTAGAGGTCATGATGGTCCAATCAAATTAAAACGTGGACCAGCTACTAATCCATTATTTAAATCATTCTTTAACGCAGGTGTTGAAGCGGGCTATCATAAAACTGCAGACGTTAATGGTTACAGACAAGAAGGATTTGGCCCATTTGATAGCCAAGTACATCATGGACGTCGTATGTCTGCTTCAAGAGCGTATCTACGCCCAGCATTAAGACGTAGAAACTTAGATGTTGAAACACGTGCGTTCGTAACAAAATTAATATTTGATGAAAATAATAGTAAAAAAGTAACAGGCGTGACTTTCAAGAAAAATGGTAAAGAACATACTGTTCATGCAAACGAAGTCATTTTATCTGGCGGTGCTTTCAATACGCCACAACTATTACAATTATCAGGTATTGGTGACTCAGAATTCTTAAAATCAAAAGGTATTGAACCACGTATGCATTTACCAGGTGTTGGTGAGAACTTCGAAGATCACTTAGAAGTATATATTCAACATAAATGTAAACAACCGGTTTCACTACAACCTAGCCTTGATGTTAAACGTATGCCGTTCATCGGTTTACAATGGATTTTTGCACGTAAAGGTGCAGCGGCGTCTAACCACTTTGAAGGTGGCGGCTTCGTAAGATCAAATGATGATGTTGATTATCCAAACCTCATGTTCCACTTCTTACCAATTGCTGTAAGATATGATGGTCAAAAAGCACCAGTAGCACATGGTTACCAAGTACATGTTGGACCAATGTACTCCAATTCAAGAGGTAGTTTGAAAATCAAATCTAAGGATCCATTTGAAAAACCAAGTATCGTGTTTAATTACTTATCTACGAAAGAAGACGAAAGAGAATGGGTTGAAGCAATCAGAGTAGCAAGAAATATCCTAAAACAAAAAGCTATGGATCCATTTAATGGTGGAGAAATTTCACCAGGACCACTAGTTCAAACGGATGAAGAAATTCTAGATTGGGTACGTAAAGATGGAGAAACTGCATTACATCCATCTTGTAGCGCGAAAATGGGACCTGCATCTGACCCAATGGCAGTAGTCGATCCATTAACTATGAAAGTACATGGTATGGAAAATTTACGTGTCGTTGATGCTTCAGCAATGCCTAGAACAACAAATGGTAATATTCATGCGCCTGTATTGATGTTAGCTGAGAAAGCAGCGGATATTATTCGTGGTAGAAAACCGCTCGAACCTCAATATGTTGACTATTATAAACATGGTATTGATGATGAAAAAGCAGGTGCAATGGAAGATGATCCATTCTACCAATATTAAAATGGTTGATGAAAAGTTAAATTAAAAATTTAATTACATGTGTATTTTTAGCTCATTTATTTGTTATTTATAAAATGACCTGAGACAAATCGTTGTCTCAGGTTTTTACATATATAACAGTATTTATAAATGAAATTTCATTGAGCTTTCAAAGTGAGTATTTAGATGCATCAAACATTAGTTCAAAGTTATCTTGAAAAAACAGAGAAAAGTAGAAATCAGACGTTATTTACACAAGACTCTGTACTTATTATTCAAGAGAAATGAAATACTACTATTACTTACTTTTATGAAGGCAAGTATTGTTTGATTGAGGTGCGTATACGAGCTAATAAAATTACATCTATAATCATAAGACACCATCTTTGTTAAAACATAGTTATATGTAACGTCTTTGTCGCTCTATCAATATTAAAGAATTAGCCTTATTTTATCCTTCTGAAAATGAGGTGATTATGCATACTTGGGGTCATAATTTATAAATAGTATATATGCTTATATTTAGAAAAGTAATAATTGAATAGTAAATGTTGCTTCAGATATTTACAAGATAATCAAGTCGCACATTTTGGGTGCCATAGAGATAATTATGTTTACTTCTATATGTAGTAGGTTTGATATTCTGTTTAATTAATTAGAGAAAATAAGAGCAATGAAAAGTTTATGTTTTTTATGTGTCAATAACACTTTTCAGCTACTATATCACTTAGTTTCTCTTACTTTGATAAGTTACTAAGAATATATATGTATAAGTTAAGTACATAGAGTGTCGGTTTGGATTTAATGTTTTATATAATAAATCATGGTAGTATGTATTTATATCATATTGAAGAGGTGATAAGGTGAGTTTTTATCATTTTATACAAAATTTCGTTGGTGATGAAACACCTTTAGGTAAACTAGCCGCATGGATTAACCAAGATGAAGATTTCCCTATGGAGGAAACAACAGCACATAATATATTAAACTATTTTAATCAGTTAAATTATTTTGATGACGATTGTATTGAAACTGTAAAACGCTCACTATCACTATATGAACAAAGTAAAGTAGCCCTATAATATTAAATTGAAATGAAGGGATGTCTTATGTTAGTTAGCGATACAAATAAAACATATATAATAGAAGAAACTCGTAATTCATTCACAATTGAAAGGAATAATGATCAACAACATTACGAAGTATTAGAATCAATTAACAGCTTATCTAATGATTCATTTTGTGTGTTAAATCACTTATTCGTCAATGAAGGTAATGAAGAGGTTTTTGAGTCACGGTTTTTAAAGAGAAATCAACATTTGCAAGATGTGTCTGGATTTAAAGCGCTAAGATTTCTTAGACCGGTAGTCAAAGGGAGACATTACATTATCATCACGCTATGGAACAGTAGACAAGCTTTCTATGATTGGCAAAATTCAAAAGCATATGCGCAAACTCATAAAAAACGTGGAACTCAAAAAGGTGTCGATCATCGTATAGTCAATAGAGATTTATCCTATAATATAAGAATAGAGTTAGAAAGTCTTAATAACTAAATTTGTGTTGAATATATGAATGATAAAATATAAAAAACGGTATAATATGTTATTGAATTTATTAAGAATAAAAATTTGAGGATACTTTTAATGAATTGTACGCACGTAAAAGTCTATTTGACTTGCCCAAATAATATAAGGTAAATGAATGTATGTAACAAAAAGTTATTGTCAATAATCAAAAAGTTAATGATAAACCTGTACATTATTTTATTTTTCAGGTTTTTCTTATTTGAAAATTTGTTAGTTGATGATGAATGATACGAATGTTTTTAATAGGTTTGATAGATTATAAACCTTTGGTAGTTTTTAGATGAAAGTATATTGAAAGGAAGTACACTTATGAATAAATCAAATTTACTAGCACCTGAGAATTATAATATTATTTCAGAAATAGAAAAATATGCCTCAGAAGATCATAAAAAAGCCATTATTTACAAGGATAACGAGCATGAAAATATTTCTGTAAGTTATAAAGAACTTATCAGTAATGCTAATAAAGTAGGGAATGTATTCCTCAATCATGGGCTAAAAAAGGGAGATAAAGTTCTCATCATGATGCCACGTGCAATCGTTACATATGAATTATATATTGCAGCATTGAAACTGGGTATAGCGATTGTTCCAAGTTCGGAAATGTTACGAACAAAAGATTTACAATATCGAATTACTCACGGTGAGATTGATGCAGTTATTTCATTTGATTCTCTAACTAAAGAATTCGAAAACGTTAAAGAATATGACCAATTAAAGAAATTTATAGTAGCTGGTCACAAAGAAGATTGGGTTTCAATAGAAGATGAAAAAGAAAAAGTAAGTGATGACCTTAAAGGCGCAGATACAACACGAGATGATTTGGCGATTCTTTCTTATACATCAGGTACAACAGGCAATCCAAAAGCAGTAACGCATTCGCATGGATGGGGGTATGCCCATTTGCAAATGGCACCAAAACATTGGTTATGCATACAAGAGAATGATCTTGTATGGGCAACTGCAGCACCAGGGTGGCAAAAGTGGGTGTGGAGTCCATTCTTATCTGTTTTAGGGATGGGAGCAACAGCATTTGTCTATAACGGTCGTTTCCACCCTGAAACATATCTCGAGTTACTTCAAAATTATCAAATCAATGTTCTATGTTGTACACCAACAGAATATCGTATGATGGCTAAACTTAGTCATTTAGAACAGTATAATTTAGAACATTTACACAGTGCGGTGTCTGCGGGTGAACCTTTAAATCGAGAAGTTGTTGAACAATTTAAACGTCATTTTAATATTACTGTTCGAGATGGATATGGACAAACGGAAAGTACATTGTTGATTGGATTTCTAAAAGATACTGAACCACGTATGGGTTCAATGGGTAAAGGTATACCTGGTAGTTTTGTTACTGTCATTGATGATGATGGTAAAGAGGTTGGCCCAAATGTAAAAGGTAATATTGCCGTGCCTTTAGACTTACCAGCCTTATTTAAAGGTTATTTTAAAGATGAAGCACGCACAAAAGCAGCTTCAACAGGTGATTATTATGTTACTGGAGACCAAGCTCATATTGATAATGATGGTTATTTCTGGTTCGAAGGTCGCCGTGACGATATTATTATTAGTTCAGGATATACCATTGGACCTTTTGAAGTAGAAGATGCATTAACAAATCATGCAGCTGTTAAAGAATGTGCTGTTGTAGCAAGTCCGCATGACATTCGTGGAAATATTGTTAAAGCATTTATCATCTTGCAAGATGATTATGAAGCAAGTGATGAGTTAATCCAAGAATTACAAGTATTCTGTAAAAATGAAGTAGCACCGTATAAATATCCAAGAGCAATTGAATTTGTTGAAAATCTACCAAAAACAAATTCAGGTAAGATACGTCGCGTTGAATTACGTGATGCAGAAATTAAAAAATATAAACAATAGTATTCATCGCATTAAGTATGAATGAAAATATTTCCTGGGACACTTATACAATGTCTCAGGTTTTTTATTTTGACTATCAGAGACTAATATTAGAAATATGCATTAGTATAATTTAGTTAATGTCATGGGATAGGGAATTCAATATGAATTTTGTCCTGTTTTTTACGATTATATGAGTATAACCTCATCAATGATGAATTGAAAAATAGAATCATGAATAAAAAAGCATTAAATTAATACTTTTGACATATTTAGAACAAATTTAATGAAAGCCTTTTCTTAAAAGTGTTGTAATTCCTTTTCTATTATGACATACTTGTAAATAAATAGTATGACATAATAAAAATAAGAGGTGGTCAAGAATGACACAATTCGTTTATGCATTTAATGAAGGAAATATAGCTATGAAAGACTTACTTGGTGGTAAAGGTGCCAATCTTTCAGAGATGAAGAGACTCGGACTACCAGTACCTGATGGTTTTACAATTACGACTGAAGCTTGTATTACCTATTTAAAACAAAATGAAGAACTACCTACAGAAGTAAAGACACAATTAATTGATCATTTAGCAGCTTTTTCTAAACGAACTGGAAAGGCATTTTCTTCTGATGACAACTTATTATTAGTATCAGTACGTAGTGGTGCAAAAATTTCCATGCCAGGAATGATGGATACAATTCTTAATTTAGGACTTAACGATGATAATGTAAAAAAGCTTGTTGACAAAACAAATGATGCGCGCTTTGCATATGATTGTTATCGTCGTTTACTACAAATGTTTGGAGAGGTTGTTTATGGTATTCCAATGACAGCTTTCGATACATATTTTAATGATTTTAAAACGAAGCATCGGTATCAAAATGATGCTGAAATTCCGGCAGAAGGACTACAAACTATATGTGAAAGATATAAAGAAATTTATGTAGAAGAGGCATATAAACCTTTTCCACAAGAACCGTTAAAGCAATTAGAAGAAGCAATTGAAGCAGTATTTAAATCTTGGGATAATGATCGTGCACGTGTATATAGAGATTTAAATGATATTCCACATGATATTGGTACAGCTGTAAATATTCAGGAAATGGTATTTGGTAATAGTGGTGCAAATAGTGGTACGGGTGTAGCATTTACAAGAAATCCAGTTACCGGAGAAAATCATTTATTCGGGGAGTACTTACTTAATGCTCAAGGTGAAGATGTTGTTGCAGGTATTCGTACCCCTAAGGATATTGACACTTTAAAACAACAAATGCCAGACGTGCATCAAGAGTTCGTTGATGTAACCAAACAACTTGAAAAGCATTACAAAGATATGCAAGATATAGAATTTACAATTGAAAATGGGAAACTTTATTTATTACAAACACGTAACGGAAAGCGTACTGCTAAAGCAGCAATAAAAATTGCTGTGGATTTAGTTCACGAGCAATTAATTACACGTGAAGAAGCAGTATCAAAAGTAGAAGTAAAATCAATAGACCAATTATTACATCCTAATTTTAATGAAGAGTCATTAAAGCAAGCGACAGTGGTTTCTAAAATGGGCTTACCAGCTAGTCCCGGTGCAGCAACAGGAAAAGTAGTCTTCTCTGCTGAAGAAGCAAAACTTCAAGCTGAAAATGGTAATAAAGTAGTGTTAATGCGACCGGAAACATCACCTGAAGATATTGAGGGGATGGTAGCAAGTGAAGCAATCGTAACAACTCATGGTGGTATGACATCACACGCTGCTGTTGTAGCAAGAGGAATGGGTAAATGTTGTGTGACAGGATGTTCGAATGTAGAGATAGATACAGTGAACAAAACAGTATATTATCCTGAAGGTGAATTACATGAAGGGGATATCGTTTCTGTAGATGGTTCAGCTGGTGATTTATATTTAGGAGCAATTGAAACAGTCAATGCTGAACATAGTGAAGAGTTCGATCAATTTATGACTTGGTCTGAAGAGATTGCAAGACTGCAAGTTAGAATGAATGCTGAAACACCACAAGATATAAAAGCTGGATATAATTTTGGCTCTAAAGGAATAGGTTTAGTTCGTACTGAGCACATGTTCTTTGGACCTGAACGTTTAATAGAAATGCGCCGTTTTATCTTAGCTTCAAATCATGACGAACGTGTACAAGCTTTAGAAAAAATTAAAACATATCAAGTAGAAGATTTTGAAACAATTTTCAGATTATCTCAAGATAGACCTACGATTGTTCGTTTACTTGATCCACCGTTACATGAGTTCTTGCCATCATCTGAAGAAGATATAAACAATGTTTCTCAACAGCTGAATGTATCTTCTGAGTTCTTACGCAAGCGAATCGTTGACTTAAATGAGGTCAATCCAATGCTTGGTCATCGTGGTTGTCGTTTGGCTGTGACTTATCCAGAGTTATATGAGATGCAAGTTGAAGCTATCATTGAAAGTGTTATTAAGCTTCAAAAAGAGGGGATAACGTGCCTGCCAGAAATTATGATTCCTCTCGTGTCAACAGTAGAAGAATTTACAACTTTAAAAGAACGATTAGTTAATACAATTACACATTTAGAAAAAGAATCTCAACAAGATATACAATATATGATAGGTACTATGATTGAAACGCCTAGAGCATGCTTGATTGCGAATGACCTTGCGAAACATTGTGATTTCTTCAGTTTTGGTACTAATGATTTAACACAATTGACATTTGGTTTCTCTAGAGATGATGCAGGAAAATTCATAAATGTGTATACTGAAAATAACATTTTACAGCTTGACCCATTCCAAACTTTAGATAGAGAAGGTGTAGGACGACTAATTCAATTAGCCGTTGAACAAGCTAAAAATACCAATCCAGAGATTAAAATTGGTGTATGTGGTGAGCTTGGTGGCGATGCAAAATCAATTCGTCAATTTAACCAATGGGGAATTGATTATGTTTCATGTTCACCATTTAGAGTTCCGGGTGCAATTTTAGCTACAGCTCAGAGTCAAGCGGAGGAAAGCGAGCGATAAGGTGAAGGATAATAATGAAGTATTAAAGTTATTTATAGTTTCAGATTCAATAGGAGAAACAGCGCAACGGATGATTCATGCAACGTTGACACAGTTTCCAGATTTAACTCAAGTAGAAATTAAGAAATTTCCGTATATTAAGGACGAACAAGAATTTTTAAATGTCTTACAATTAGCTAAAGAACAGAATGCAATTGTTGCAACAACATTAGTGAGTGAGTCATTTAATGCATTAGGTCATCAGTTTGCAAATGAACATCAAATTCCCTATGTAGATTACATGTCTGAGTTAATTAGTATAATTAAAAAACATACACACGCTAAACCATTGATGGAAAGTGGTGCGTTGCGTAAGCTTAATGATGAGTATTTTAAGCGTATAGAAGCAATTGAGTATTCAGTGAAATATGATGATGGTAAGCATTTTACAGATATTGGAGAAGCGGATGCTTTAATAGTAGGTGTATCACGTACCTCTAAAACGCCATTAAGTATGTACTTAGCTAATAAAGGATATAAGATTGCAAATATTCCTTTGGTCCCTGAAGTGGCTATTCCAGATAATGTATTTCAACAAAAGAATTTAAAGGTATTTGGATTAACAGCAAGTCCCAATTATATCGCAAATATACGACGTAATCGTGCAGAAACATTAGGACTATCTTCAGAATCTAATTACAATAGTTTAGAGCGTATCAAAAAAGAATTATCTTATGCTGAAGAAGTTTTTAGAAAATTAAATGCAACGGTAATTAATACAGAATATAAATCGATAGAGGAATCGGCATTTTATATTGAAAAGTTTTTAGCTAAACGTTAAATTTTCATAAAAATATATATCATAAAATTGTCATAAATTTACTATTAACAATTTACTTTTCAAAGTGCTTGCTTTAACATATATATGTAAAAGCTATTAGATTTGATTCTTTTCTAAGGTTTTGAGGTTATAAAGTAATATAACAAGAATGATGACGTCTAATTAGCTGGAAAGCAATTTGATAACTACTACACAAGAGGTGAACATTATGGCTATGTCTGACAAAAAAGACGTCGTGTTAATCGGTGCCGGTGTACTAAGTACTACATTTGGTTCTATGTTGAAAACGATTGCACCTGATTGGGACATTCATTTATATGAACGTCTAGATCGTCCTGGTATTGAAAGTTCAAATGAACGTAACAATGCAGGAACAGGGCATGCAGCTTTATGTGAATTGAACTATACTGTACAACAACCTGATGGTTCAATTGATATTGAAAAAGCTAAAGAAATTAATGAACAATTTGAAATTTCTAAACAATTTTGGGGGCATTTAGTTAAATCAGGAGAAATTCAAAATCCTAAAGAATTTATTAATCCATTACCTCATATTAGTTTTGTTCGTGGTAAAAATAACGTTAAATTCTTAAAAGATCGTTATGAAGCGATGAAGCAATTCCCTATGTTCGATAATATCGAATATACTGAAGATATTGAAGAAATGAGAAAATGGATTCCATTAATGATGAAAGGCCGTGAAGATAAGGGCTACATGGCAGCGAGTAAAATAGACGAAGGCACTGACGTAAACTACGGTGAATTAACTCGTAAAATGGCTCAAAATCTTAAAAACTCACCAAACGTTGAAGTGCAATACAAACATGAAGTTGTTGATTTTGAACGTTTGTCTAATGGTAAATGGTCAGTTAAAATTAAAAATCTAAATAATGGACAAGTATTCGAACATCAAACTGATTATGTGTTTATCGGTGCTGGTGGTGGCGCAATTCCACTATTACAAAAAACTGGCATTCCAGAAAGTAAACATTTAGGTGGATTCCCAATCAGTGGACAATTTATTGCTTGTACAAATCCACAAGTTATTGAACAGCACGATGCCAAAGTTTATGGTAAAGAACCACCTGGTACACCACCAATGACAGTACCTCACTTAGATACACGTTACATTGATGGTGAAAGAACATTATTATTTGGGCCATTTGCAAACGTGGGGCCTAAGTTCCTAAAACATGGTTCTAACTTGGATTTATTCAAATCAATTAAACCATATAACATTACGACTTTACTTGCTTCTGCAGTTAAAAACTTACCATTAATTAAGTATTCATTTGACCAAGTCATTATGACAAAAGAAGGTTGTATGAACCATTTACGTACGTTCTATCCAGAAGCACGTGATGAAGATTGGCAAGTTTACACAGCTGGTAAACGTGTACAAGTTATTAAAGATACTGAAGAGAATGGTAAAGGATTTATCCAATTTGGTACTGAAGTGGTTAATTCTGAAGACCACTCAGTTATTGCATTACTAGGCGAATCACCAGGAGCATCAACTTCAGTATCAGTAGCACTAGAAGTTTTAGAGAAAAACTTCCCTGAATATGCGAAAGACTGGGAACCTAAAATCAAGAAAATGATTCCTTCATATGGTGAATCACTTATTGATGATGTTCAATTAATGAGAAAAATACGTAAACAAACATCTAAAGATCTTGAATTAGGATTCTATAATAAAGCAAAATAAAAATATATAGCGTTATCTATTAATCCTTATTAGGTAAAGTTGCTGTATTTATTATTTTAAATGCCTGAGACAATGAGTGTCTCAGGCATTTTTATATATTAACAGTCGATGGTTAATTTGCAGATGAAAGGGATTTAAATCAAGATTGTGAACTATCATATCTTTTGATAAGGCAGCGAAAAAATTCAATACAAAGTATATTTCATATCTTTTCTTTAATTGATAGATAATTAATGAAAATTCGTTTTTTAAAATTAATAAATAAAAATATGTATAGGTAACTATATATCCAAAACCTTAAATAGTGTATTATAAAGTTATAAATAGCAATTTAAAACTAATCAATATTTAATTGTTATTTCTCTGTATATAAAAATTAAAAGGAGATAGAATATGAAAAAATTTTTGGGAATTTTATTAATTGTGATGTCAATTGTTCTTGTGGGATGTTCAAATAGCAATGATTCAGATCAATCTTCTAATGAAAAGTCATCATCAAAAAGCTCTGAGAAAAAAACGGACGTGGCGACTGAATATACAAAAGAGGATGAATATAAAGAACTAGAAAAAGAAGCTAAGGATCTTAAACAAAAGCCAGTTCTTAACGAAATCGATGCACTTATTACAGAAAAAGGTTTTACAAACAAAACGGGATTGCAAGGCTGGGAAGACTATAAAAAATTAGTGGATAAGGTAACACTTGCAGATTATAAATACACAAAAGAATCTAAAGGGTCATCCATTGAAGAAGTTAATAAGTTCTTTAAAGATAAAAAAGGTGTAGAGATTAAACGAATGAAAAGTAAGGAAAAAAATATTAAGCATATCAATTATATGTATGTAGATCCAGATGGTAAAAAAACAGGTAAAAATAAGCAACCTATGTCCTACGCTCAAATACTTGCAACATTTAAAGAAGGTAAATTAGTAGCTACAAATATTCAACCTGGATTTTTTGCTTTAGATAAAAAGAAAATGGTTAAAGCTAAAGACTTAGAAGAAGTTAAGACATTGGAAGATTTAACGCGTTTGAAAAATCCTAAAGCGACATCATATGGTATTTTACAGACGAAATATAAAGGGAAACCATACACTCAAGTTTCAATATTAGGCAGTGATTCTGATGAAGAGAATGATATTTCCTCAGCCATATTAGCTTATTATCTATTTTCACCAACGGAATTAGATAGTGATGATAATCATAAATACGTTGAAGTTGCATCAGCGCCATTCTTAAGTGCTCAAAACGATTTTTCATCTTATCAACTTGGTGTATTTAAAAAAATTATCGAAAGTAGTATGTCGTTCGATGAATAATCAAAGGACAAAATGTGTGTAAAGTATAAAAAAACCGTGTGGTCAGATTAATCTACCACACGGTTTTAATATTTCTCTAGACAATGTGATGTTGTTAAGAGAAAACATTGTTCGTTATGAACTGATAAATGATTAGTTTTTATTTACTGACGCATCATAGATTGAATCTACAGCATCGCCTAATGCTTTATCGAATTCTTCTTGTGATTGGCTAGCACGTAAGTCACTTGCTAATGCACGTGAGAAGCTTGCAATTAATTCATCGTTATCTTTTAACAATTTGTTAGCTTCATCTCGGCTGTAACCACCTGATAATACTACTACACGTACAACATTAGGGTGGTCAGCTAATTCTTTATATAAGTTAGCTTCAGTAGGAATAGTTAATTTTAACATAACTAATTGATCATCGTTTAATGAATCTAAACCTTTTTTGATTTCAGCTTTTAAAACTTTCTCAATTTCAGATTTATCTTTAGCGTTAATATTAACTTCTGGTTCGATAATAGGTACTAAACCTTTAGCGATGATTTTTTTAGCAAATTCAAATTGTTGTTCAACAACATCTTTGATACCTTGTTCATTAAGTTCAAGGATGTTAGAACGCATTTTAGTACCGAAGATATGACGTTCATTTGCGCGATCTAAAGTTTCATCTAAATCATCAATTGGTTTCATTAATTGCACGCCATTTTTCTCTTCAGCAAGACCTTTGTCGACTTTTAAGAAAGGAACAACGCCTTTATCCGCTAAATAGTCTCCAGTGTATTTACCTTCAACTTCGCGATCCATAGTTTGTTCGAATAAAATCGCACCTAAAATTTTATCAGGTGAAAATGAAGGTGAAGTTACAACACGTGTACGCATATCGTGAACAAGTTGGAACATTTCGTCTTCATTACTGTATTGATCTTCATTCACACCATATTCTTTAAGTGCTTTAGGTGTACTACCACCACTTTGGTCTAATGCAGCAATGAATCCTTTACCATGAGTCATTTTTTCTAATTGTTCTTTATTCATACTTTCCACTCCTTAATATAACTTTCATATACAGTATGATAAAAATTACTTTTTATCTCAAGTTTTTCTACTTAAAAATGATGAAAAATCACATAATTGTTGTAATTAACTATGATTTAGATGTGTAAAATGTAAATAAATCGTAACAATGATTTTCCTTAAATGCATCATATCGTCAGAAACACCGACGAATAGAATTCAAAAAGTTTAACTGGTATTTGCATTTAACTATCAACTGATAAAGGTTAAATCAACCTAGGACAACATTAGATATCCTAGGCTTATAAGTACTTTATCCTATATCAGATTAAGAGATTTAGAATAACATCTTATCGCTACCAAATGTATCTCCCAATGCTTGTTGAGCTAAAACATTAAGGTAATGCCATGGTCTATCATAATCAGGTTGGAAGAAGAAATCTTGGACAGCGAGCTGTTCAAGTGTGAATCTAGCAGATATTACTACTGAAATTGTATTAATAGAAGCAGTAATATCTTCTTTTGACATGACTTGACCACCAAGTATACGGTGAGTGTCTTTATCATAAATAATTTTCATATGAATTTTCGTATCATCTTGCATAAATTGAGGACGAATCAATTCTTCTACGTATGTTTGACCTAAATTGCCATCATAATTATCGATTTCTGTACCATGAATGCCAGTCTGTCCAAATTTATAATCAAATAATTGTAAACCTGAAGTACCAGAAACGCGTGGCATTGTCATTTCTTTACCCAACATGTTTTTTGCTGCGACAACGCCTTGACGTCTTGAATTTGTTGCTAATGCAATATAACGATCCTCAGATACTGGTGCAAAAGGAACTAATGTCGCATCGCCACCTGCATAGACATCTTTAGCAGATGTTTGTTGTTGGTGATTAATGTTTATAATTCCTTTTTTACCTAAATCTATTTTATCTTTTAGCCACTCGGTAGCCGGTTCGACACCTACAGCAAATAAGACAGTATCTGCGTCATATTCATTTTTGTCGGTAACTACAGTAGTTACTTCGCCATTTTGATTTCCTGAAAGTGATTGTACTGTTTCGCCACCTTTAAAATGAAGACCGTGTTGCTGTGCATTTGTTTCTAATACGTCTGTAAACTCTTTATCTAAGTAAGTGTTTAATATACGATCAGCGACATCTACGATTGTAGTATCTATGCCTGCTTTAGCAAAAGCTTCAGCAGCTTCAATACCTATATAGCCACCTCCGACTACAACAGCCTTTTTGGCATCTTTCATGCGTTCTTTAATTTGATTTGCCCAATCGCGTCCACGCATAAATAATACATGTTTATATTTTTCAATTCCATCGACTGGAGGTGTAACAGGTTTACCGCCGGGACTTAGGAACAATTTATCATAAGAATAAGTTGATGTTTGACCTTGGTGTTCAACTGTAACAGTCTTATTGTCAGTATCTAAATCTGTGACTGTGCTATTCGTATGAATGTTTACACCTTGTGCCTTATAAGAGTCAACGGATGCGTAATGTAAATCATCTAGTGATGATGAGATGTCTTCAAGATAACTTTGAATACCACAAGATAAAAAGGACGGTTGATCTGCACTTTCAAAAACTTGAATATCAGCATTTTCATCTTCTTTAAGCAATGTTTGGATTACTTCATATCCTGAATGAGATGTACCTACCACAATATATTTCATTATGATGTCCTCCTTTTATTTATAAAAACGTATAGATTACGTTAGTTTTAGCAATTACATTATGATGTTTACCCAGGTAGTTAAATTCTATTCAACGTTATTGAAAAAGTGATATATTCTTTAAAATTTTGTAAAAGAATTGGGGATTCGTTCATGTTCGATTAATATGAAACTTAAGTCATTGACTCAAGGATTTTTACATATGGGTAGTCGATAGTGGATTAAAATGCGCTATTATCAAGCTTGTTTCAATATTTATGTTATTGGTAGGAGAGTGTGTTTAAAATATTTTACAAACTATAGTTTAGTTATACTTTTAGTTACTTAACTATTTATTTTACAAATATTGAAATTAAAAGGAGAGATTGGCACATAATTTCTAGCAAAATAACCAGTAAATGAGTTTTTTATAAATTCATTTACTGGCTTCTTTATTTACAATACTACGTATTGTTGGCTCGCTTTCTTAGGGGACAGCTTCATCTTGTAGTCTTCAGCTTGTCCTGTTCCCTCAAGAGTATCGCCAAAATATTTTGTGTTTATATGACATTTTACATTGAAATACTTAAAAAATAAGGCCCTTTCGTATAAATTAATAAATACCACTAAACTAATTTAACGAGGTGCCTAATATATAAAGATTATAATATGACTCAACTTACTTTACCAAAGGAAACTTCAGTTCTTATCCCCACAAACGATTTCGTAGAAACAATTCCTAAGACTGAATTCAGACATCATCGTGGTGCAACATCATACTATCCCAAAATGATATTCAAAGAACTATGTCATTTTACGTAAAGGTTGATGGTAAAATGCAATGAAACCAGCAGTGAGTAAAAATAGACTTATTATACCATTTGTATTGAAATTTTTATCTTTCATACCAGTATTCGGTAGCATATCAGATGAGCTTTGTTGTGGTAAGTCAGAAGATTGAACTTGACCTACGTAATATGAATTGAGTTCACGTGTGCTATCCACTGCATGTGTCTGTTGAGTAGAGTGTTGTTTTACTTGTGAAGATGTTGTAGCAATATCTTGTGCAACATAGCATTGTGGTGTATTGAGTTGACTATATTCTCCATAATCTCCACTTTTATATAGCACCACACCATTTTTGTATACTTTATAAGTACCGACACCAGCACCAGATTTATTATTGATATCAATTGTGAAATAATCCCCTTTATCCTTAACTTTTTTGAAATTTTGTAAGTCCGGATTGCCACCACTATTTTTCATAGCTTGAATTGCTACAGCTTGTGCATCATGAGATGTTACTTCGGCTGCATGTGTCGTTGTGTCATTGACACTTGGAAATAATAATAATCCTGTTAATACAGTCGTTGCAATTAGAGAAATCTTTTTCACATTGATAACCCCATTTCGAATTGATGATATATGATGTATTTAAATTACTTTACGATTATAGTTTAGCACCTTGATTGCGAGATAATAGTGGTTTAAAAGAATTCAAATACAAATTTTAAGATACGTTAAAAATCTTAATAATTATAAATCATTGCTGATGATACAGCAGTAAAAAAGACGTCAAGTATTGCTTAGTAAATAGCGAATTTTTAATAATCTGTTAAATTGTTGTACATTTTTAAAAATAGTTAGTTTATAATTATTTTATAAAGTGGTTTATTTTGTTGTGTTAAATAGATTAGAATGTAGGGGAGTATTTGAATTGAAGAAATTAGCAGTGATATGTGCGTTTACAGTATTAATATTAGCCGGTTGTGGTCTTGGAGATAGTGATAATAAAGGAAGCTCAACGATAAATGATGATCAACAATCAGGGGATAAAAATAACAGAGATTCAAAATCAAGTACAAGTAGAAATCAAACAGGAGGTAATCAGCAAGACACACAACAAGATACCCATTCGAATAAATACTATGCTCAAGTTTGGTTAACTGCTTTAGATAGCTATAGAGGTGATAGTGACCTTCCTTTTGACGATTTAGAAATTGTACATCAAAATATTTCTAATAAAGTTTTAGATCCCTATCACCCAGACGAATCAGCTAAACTACCTGAAGGAACAGAATTGTTAACAGCAAGTGTTACTGCAGCAGGTTCAGTTTATTATAAAAATAATGGAGATGGCACAATTACAATATATAATGTACCATCACATTTTCAAGGGAGTTGGCGTGACGCTGATTACTCTAAAAGAGAATCTCAGCGCATTATAGATGATGCTCGTACAGTTAAGTTATACAACGCAAGTGAAAGTGAAATCAATAAGATAAGTCAGATGATGAGGACTCAATTTTCAGTTGGCGATAATTTAAAAGGTGAAGATGATACTTCTGAATCGGAAAATCAATCAAGCAGTTCTGATGAAGTAACGGTGACACGAAGTAATGTTATCGATATAGTTGAGGACTACGAAGGGCATCAATTAGATACAGACACATATATTTACAAAGAACCAGAAAAAGATAGTGATGGTAGTTGGGGGTTCTCGTTTACAGATAAAGAAGGTCATTTAGAAGGATCTTATATTATCGATAAAGATGGAGAAGTAACGAAGTATGATGAAGATGGAGAGCCAGAATAACTAATAGGGCAGTAGAGATATCATAGTCTAATTATCTATGATGTTTCTACTGCCAATATTTATTTTATAATATGTAAAAGACATTGAGAAATGAGTTTTAAAATCATAAAGTTTTTTTCGAAATGATAGGTAGACAACTCGCCATTAAAATGACGAAAAAAAGATGTGCAACTAACCACCATGCAAATTCGTTCCAACTAAAGGAAAAAATTGAGCGTTGCGCAAGAAAAACGAGAAGTGGATACATCAAAGCAAATATTAATACTAAAAGTAAGTATGCTAGACGATACAAGAATTTTGAATAATGATAGATAATTAAAAAGGTGATATAAATCAATATTCCGATACTTAAATGAATCAGTACTTCGATAATTGTTGGCACTTCATCAGGGTTGATTAAAAAATCAATATTGAGTAATAACTGAGTTAAGTGTGTGTTTTGTAGTAACACATCCATTAATATAGTTAAAATAAGTAATAGCACGCTAATCGTGGTTGCGTATAATAAATGATAAAATATTTTTAACCCATTCATATTAATATCCTCCGTAAAATATTTTATTCTATATTCCCTTTAAACATATCATCTAAGACTCAATGACATATATTCCCTTTAAACATATCATCTAAGACTCAATGACATATATTTCTTTATCACAAAAGAATCGAAACGAAAATATTTTTAATTATCAGAAAATATTTACAAATCTGAAAATTGTTAGTATATTGATTACTATCCTATTAGTATTGATTTATTTTAAAACGATAGCAGTTGATAGTTTTATAGCTTCAAATGTAGATAGCTATATTAAAAAGAGTCATTATTGGGAGGGAACTCAATGAGTAAAGTTAGTCATTTGATAGATGAAGATGAACGTTATTTTGCACATTCTGGACGGATTAAATATTATCCTCTAGTTATTGATCATGGTTATGGAGCCACGTTAATCGATATAGAGGGTAAGTCTTATATTGATTTATTAGCAAGTGCAAGTTCACAAAATGTGGGTCACGCTCCGAAGCCAGTAGTTGAAGCAATTAAGAACCAAACTGAGAAATTCATTCATTATACACCGGCATATATGTATCATGAACCGTTAGTGCGATTATCAAAAAAATTATGTGACATTGCTCCTGGAAATTATGAGAAGAGAGTTACTTTCGGATTAAGTGGCTCTGATGCTAATGATGGGATTATAAAGTTTGCACGTGCGTATACAGGACGTCCATACATCATAAGTTTTACCAATGCATACCATGGTTCAACATTTGGTTCATTATCAATGTCTTCAATTAGTTTGAATATGCGTAAGCATTATGGACCATTACTTAATGGATTTTACCATATACCTTTTCCCGATAAGTATAGGGGGATGTTTGATCAAGCTAAACCTAACACGGTTGAGGAATATTTAGCGCCTTTAAAAGAAATGTTTGCAAAATACGTCCCTGCGGAGGAAGTGGCATGTATTGTGGTTGAAACAATTCAAGGTGACGGTGGCTTACTTGAACCCGTACCAGGTTATTTTGAAGCATTACAAGAGCTTTGCCACGCTCACAATATTCTTATTGCAGTTGATGATATCCAACAAGGATTAGGTCGTACAGGAAAGTGGAGTTCCGTGGATCATTATCATTTTACTCCAGATTTAATGACATTTGGAAAGTCATTAGCTGGTGGTTTACCAATGTCTGCGATTGTAGGTCGTAAAGAAATCATGGAAAGTCTTGAAGCACCTGCACATTTATTTACAACTGGTGCAAATCCTGTAAGTTGTGAAGCAGCATTAGCAACGATAAAGATGATTGAAGATGAAGATTTACTAAACGCCTCATGGAAAAAAGGGAATTATGTTAGAAAAAGAATAGACCCATGGATAGAACGTTACCAATATGTAGGTGATGTTCGAGGTATTGGATTATCAATTGGAATAGACATAGTATCAAATAAAATTGAGAAAACTAGAGATTCTGAAGCAGCATTAAAGATATGTAATTACTGCTTTGAAAATGGTGTGATTATCATAGCAGTTGCGGGTAATGTTTTAAGATTTCAACCACCACTTGTGATTACCTATAAGCAACTTGATAAAGCATTAGATACAATAGAACAGGCGCTTGAAAAGTTGGAAAGAGGAGAATTAAATCAATATGACATTAGTGGTCAAGGTTGGTAAGAAAAAAGTAGATGAATAGCAAAGCCTCGACACTAAATAACAATATTAATATAGGGAGTGGGACAGAATTCATAACGAGTTCGTTGTCCTACTCCCTATATTTTAATTTAATCTATGGGTCTTTCATTTATTCTCTAGGTACTTGATACGCTTCTTCATCATTCTTTTTGGAATGTCTAATTCCATAAATTAAATAAATAATTATACCTACAATAAACCATATCAGTGTATACAATTTAGCTTCAAAACTTAATCCCCAAAATACTAGCAATACTAATATAAATGTAATTGCAGGCAAAATAGGATATAAAGGTAATTTAAATTCTGGATTAGGTAAATCTTTCCCTTCGCGTTTTCTTAATCGATACATGGCTAGTGACACAAACATGAATGCAACAAGGGTACCTGCGGAAATCAATTGTGCTAAGAAAGCAAACGGGAACATTGATCCGATAACTACACCAATGATTGTAAGTAAGACAAGTGCTCGATTAGGTAAATGTTTGTGATTTAATTGACTTAACCAAGAAGGGAGTAAACCATCTCGTCCAAATGAATATAATAGACGTGAACCTGCAAGCATCATACCAATTAATGCAGTGAACATACCGATAACAGAAATTGCTTGAACAATTGCAGCAATAATACCATGACCACTTTCTCGTAATGCCCAACCTACTGGCTCTGCATTATCAGCATATTGAGAGTAGTGGAACATGCCAACAAGAACAAGTGCTACGGCAACAAACAATACAATAGCTACTATGAGTGATCCTAAGATTCCTCTAGGCATTGTCTTCTGTGGATTAATCGCTTCAGCTGAATTAGCAGCAATAGAGTCAAAACCAATATAAGCTAAGAAAATCATTGAAACTCCAGCATAAATACCTTGCCAACCTCCAAAGTCACCAGTTTCAGTAACCTTATGTTCTGGAATAAATGGTATATAGTTACTGAAATTTATCGCAGTGAGCCCTACAATCACAAATAAAATGATGGCTAACACCTTTAAAATAACCAATATATTTTCCATACGAGCAGCTTCGTTCATTCCGCGTGATAATAGTAATGCAGTTAAAATAATCACCACAGCAGCAATGATATCAATGACACCACCGTTACTTCCAAATGGATTAGATAATGATTTAGGTAAAGAAATACCTAATGGTGCAATAAGACCTCTTAAGTTAGCAGAAAAGCCAGAAGCAACGAAAGCAACAGCAATAAAGTATTCTGCTAAAAGCGCCCAACCGGCAACCCATCCGAATAATTCACCAAAAAGTACATTAATCCATGAATAAGCTGATCCAGCAAAAGGCATTGTAGATGCCATTTCTGCATAAGTAAAGGCTACAAGACCTGCCACAATAGCAGCTAATAAGAATGACAACGAAACAGCAGGTCCGGCATGCTCAGCGGCGACAACACCTGGTAAAGTGAAGATAGATGTAGAAACAATTGTACCAACACCTAGTGCAAGAAAGTCGCGTACACGTAGCGTGCGTTTAAGATGCCCATCTTTATTTTGATAAATAGTAGGATTCTCTTTCCGAGTCATCCGATTAAAAAAACTTCCCATAACAAACCTCCATAACATCAACTTACTATTAACATGAGTCAGCAAACATTCCTTAACAATACGTATTAAAAATCATCTACATGTAGATAAATGAGTTGGCTGATTCTGATAATTAATATAATAGCACAGAAGATAAATATTTTGTCTAAAAATTCTGAAAAATTAATAAAAATTATTTTCACAGTGATTAAGTTTATATAGTTAAATTTCAATAGGGCCAAAAAAGATATAAATTGAATGTTAATATCACAGGAATTTTAAATTATGGTATTTGGCATGTATTTCTTCACATGATTTATAAATTAGTAAAGTAATTATATTTGTAAAACATGTTATCGTAAAAGAGAGCATCATGATAATGATGAAAAATAATCGGTATTAGTCAATTGAAACAATTATATACACGGATTTATTGTCTAATCAGTGTTAGTGTAAATGAATAATTGAAGAAGTTATGTCGATGAAAAAATGCTAGATATCAAACGATGGTTCTATGAGAAGAAATATCCATCAATCAAATGTTGATAATTAAGGATGAATATAAATGGAAATTAAACAAATTAAATATTTCGTAGAAGTTGTACGACAAGGTGGTATGACGCAAGCATCTGAACACTTATACATTGCGCAGTCAACGATTAGCAAAGCGATTAAAAATATTGAAAATGAATATGATATTACATTGTTTGACCGGTCACAAAAACAAATAAAACTAACAGATATAGGTCAAACATTTTATGATAATAGTTTAGAATTTTTAGCTTTATTCGAGAAATTATCTTTAGAAATGAATGACATTGTGAACGTTCAAAAAGGTCATATTAAAATAGGATTATCACCAATGATGAATGTTCAAATGTTTACAAATGCATTGAATCAGTTTCACAGACTCTATCCTAATGTGACATATGAAGTGATTGAGGGTGGTGGTAAAATTGTTGAGAACTTAACATCTAATGATGATGTGGATATTGGTATTACTACACTACCTGTAGATCACAGTGAATTTCATTCAACTTCTTTGTATAACGAGGAATTACTATTAGTAGTAAGTAATGACCACCACTTAGCACATTTAAATAAAGTAGACATGGCAGATTTGAAAGATGAAGAGTTTGTTTTATTTCATGATGATTATTATTTAAAAGATCAAATTATAGAGAATTGTAAAAGGCTAGGCTATTACCCTAAAACTGTTGCTAATATTTCTCAAATTAGCTTTATCGCTAACATGATTCAACAAGGAATTGGAATAAGTATCGTTCCAGAAAGTTTAGTTAATTTAATGGGGAATAACGTAACGTCCATTCAATTAGAGAATGTTGAATTATCATGGCATCTTGGCGTGATATGGCGAAAAGATGCTTATCTCAATCATGTAACTCGCAAATGGATCGAATTTATTTCTGAGATGAAACCAACATAGGTTAATACTTAGTAAAGGATTTTATATCAAAGTCGATATAACAACTTGTCTATTTTTAATAACGTCAAAGATATGTTAGAGGCACGAACACATTTTTAATGTATTGTACATATGCACTTAAAATTCATTAAGGTACACTAATAGTTCTTGCTCCACTATTTAAATATTAAAATGACTAGTACATAAATTGAAGTGTGCTTTTCAAGTAGGTGTTTATACTTAAATAACTGAGCCTGAGACATCGATATTTGTCTCAGGTGTTTGTGTATTGGAAGTTGATAGCTGAATTTAAAATGTGCCGATGTTAAACCTTTATATTATAAATTCTTGAAAAAGTATGGGACGGTAGATATTTTAATCAATTACGATTTTTTGATGCTTTGACGTTATATTTATTGATAAATATTTGGAATTCACTGTATTTAATTGTTAGTTTATACATAGAGGTGGGTATGGCCTAGTAGGTAGTCTTTTAATAAAGGCATTGAATTGATGTCTTTATTGTCGAAAAAAGACCGCGATTAACTCACATTCGTTTATTTCATATATGAACAAACAAAGTATTACATTTTTCTATAGGAAACCTATTCCTTTTATGAATGGTTAACATCGTTATTATGTATTTTATTAATACTTTGTCACGTACTATAATAATAAACGTAATAAAGTTAGTCGCTGAGTTGATTACTTCAGAAAAGTGTTGAAAAATTGTCATTAAAATGAATTTTTTATATCTGAACTGAAGTAAAATTCTAGTTATTTTAATAGAAATATTATACAAATAAGCTAACACAGTTATTTGTGTAACTTTATTATGAAGGAGTTCGTTAAAATGAAAAAATTTGGGAAAAAAGTTGTTCTAGTAGGAGACGGTTCCGTAGGTTCAAGTTATGCATTTGCTATGGTGACTCAAGGAATTGCAGATGAATTTGTAATTATTGATATTGCAAAAGATAAAGTGGAAGCAGACGTTAAAGATTTAAACCATGGTGCACTTTACAGTGCTTCACCAGTGACTGTAAAAGCAGGAGAATATGAAGATTGTAAAGATGCAGATTTAGTTGTTATTACAGCAGGTGCACCTCAAAAACCGGGTGAAACGCGTTTACAACTTGTTGAGAAAAATACTAAAATCATGAAAAGTATCGTAACTAGTGTCATGGATAGTGGCTTTGATGGTTTCTTCTTAATTGCTGCAAACCCAGTTGATATTTTAACACGTTATGTTAAAGAAGTTACAGGTTTACCAGCTGAACGTGTTATTGGTTCTGGTACAGTGCTTGATAGTGCAAGATTCAGATATTTAATAAGTAAAGAATTAGGTGTTACTGCAAGTAGTGTTCACGCTAGCATTATAGGTGAACATGGTGACTCTGAACTTGCAGTTTGGTCTCAAGCAAACGTTGGAGGTATTTCAGTGTATGATACATTGAAAGAAGAAACTGGTAGCGATGCTAAAGCGAATGAAATTTATATTAATACAAGAGATGCTGCTTACGATATCATTCAAGCTAAAGGATCTACGTATTATGGTATAGCTCTAGCACTTTTACGTATTTCTAAAGCTTTATTAAATAATGAAAATAGTATTTTGACAGTTTCTAGTCAACTTAATGGTCAATATGGATTTAAAGATGTTTATCTTGGCTTACCAACACTTATCAATCAAAATGGTGCAGTTAAAATTTATGAAACACCATTAAATGATAACGAACTACAATTACTAGAAAAATCAGTGAAAACTTTAGAAGACACTTATGATTCTATAAAACATTTAGTTTAAAACTTATAAGAATGACGAAGATGTTTTGAATGAACTTAATTTTTGAAAGGAAATGAATATAAATGGCGGAAAAACAATATTCTGCAGCACAAATGGTAATTGATACTTTAAAAAATAATGGAGTTAAGTATGTATTTGGTATTCCAGGTGCAAAAATCGACTACTTATTTAATGCACTAGAGGATGACGATCTTGAATTAGTCGTTACGCGTCATGAACAAAATGCAGCGATGATTGCACAAGGTATTGGTCGTTTAACAGGAAAACCAGGTGTGGCTATTACTACAAGTGGCCCAGGGGTAAGTAACTTAACTACTGGTTTATTAACTGCAACTTCTGAAGGTGACCCTGTATTAGCTATCGGTGGTCAAGTTAAAAGAAATGACTTATTACGTTTAACACATCAAAGTATTGATAATGCATCATTACTTAGATCCTCAACTAAATATAGTGCAGAAGTACAAGATCCAGAATCACTATCAGAGGTTATTACGAATGCAATGCGTACAGCCACTTCAGGTAAAAATGGAGCGAGCTTTATCAGTATTCCACAAGATGTTATTTCATCACCTGTCAAAGCTGATGCAATTTCATTATGTCAAAAACCACATCTTGGTGTACCTTCAGAACAAGAAATCAATGAAGTGATTGAGGCTATTAAAAATTCTAAATTCCCAGTATTATTAGCTGGAATGAGAAGTTCAAGCCAAGCTGAAACAGAAGCTATTCGCCGTTTAGTTCAAAAAACAAACTTACCTGTTGTTGAAACATTCCAAGGTGCCGGTGTAATTAGTCGCGAATTAGAAAATCACTTCTTCGGTCGTGTTGGTTTATTTAGAAACCAAGTCGGTGACGAATTACTTAGAAAAAGTGATTTAGTTATCACAATCGGTTATGACCCTATTGAATATGAAGCAAGTAACTGGAATAAAGAATTAGATACTAAAATCATCAATGTCGACGAAGAACATGCTGAAATCACAAATTACATGCAACCAGTTAAAGAGTTAATCGGAAACATTGCAGGTACAATTGATATGATTTCTGAACATGTAAATGAACCATTTATTAATCAAGATCATTTAGATGAACTTGAAAAATTAAGAGGCGAAATCATAGAAGCAACTGGAATTAAAGCAACTCACAAAGAAGGTGTGATGCACCCAGTTGAAATCATTGAAACAATGCAAAAAGTTTTAACTGATGATACTACTGTAACTGTAGATGTGGGAAGCCATTACATTTGGATGGCTCGTAAATACAGAAGTTACAATCCTAGACATTTACTATTCAGTAACGGTATGCAAACTTTAGGTGTTGCACTTCCATGGGCTATTTCAGCTGCACTTGTACGTCCAAATACACAAGTTGTTTCTGTAGCTGGAGACGGTGGTTTCCTATTCTCAGGACAAGAATTAGAAACTGCAGTACGTAAAAACTTAAATATCATTCAATTAATTTGGAATGATGGTCGTTATAACATGGTTGAATTCCAAGAAGAAATGAAATATAAACGCTCTGCAGGTGTAGAATTTGGACCAGTTGATTATGTAAAATATGCAGAATCATTTGGCGCTAAAGGATTACGTGTCACTAATCAAGAAGAATTAGAGGCGGCACTTAAAGAGGGTTACGAAACTGATGGTCCAGTATTAATTGATATCCCAGTTAATTATGCAGATAATGTTAAATTATCTACAAACATGTTACCAAATGCTTTAAATTAATATATTAACCAATGATACTAAGTTGAATTTTAATAGAACGCACTCTAAGGTTGAAAGGCTACCTTAGAATGCGTTTCTTCAAGTAATGAATATTAATAGGAGTGATTATGAATGACTAATGTATTGTATCAACACGGAACATTAGGAACTTTAATGGCAGGTTTATTAGAAGGAACTGCTTCAATTAATGACTTATTAGAACATGGTGATTTAGGTATTGCTACGCTTACAGGTTCTGATGGAGAAGTAATTTTTGTTGATGGTAAAGCTTATCATGCAAATGAACATAAAGAGTTTATAGAATTGACAGGCGACGAAATGACACCATATGCAACAGTTACAAAATTCAAAGCAGACTCAAGTTTTAAAACTTCAAATAAAAATCAAGAAGAAGTATTCGATGAAGTTAAAAAACAAATGACAAGTGAAAATATGTTCTCAGCAGTTAAAATTTCAGGAACGTTTAAAAAAATGCATGTACGTATGATGCCTGGTCAAGAACCTCCATACACACGTTTAATTGATTCAGCTCGTAGACAACCTGAAGAAACACGTGAAAATATCAAAGGTTCAATCGTAGGTTTCTTCACTCCAGAATTATTCCATGGTATTGGTTCTGCAGGTTTCCATATTCACTTTGCAAATGATGATCGTGATTTCGGTGGTCATATTTTAGACTTTGAAGTGGATGATGTGACTGTTGAAATACAAAACTTTGAAACATTTGAACAACACTTCCCAGTAGATGCTAAATCATTTACTGATGCTGACATTGACTATAAAGATATAGCTGATGAAATCAGAGAAGCTGAATAATTATTAGCTAGAGATGTACCTTAACTCCAAACATTATAGACTACAATGATTTGTATACTAAATAGATGAGGATAAAAATGTATTGAATATTTTGTCTTATCTTGGTAATGCGAACCCCAACATAGAGAATTTCTGAATGAACCTTTCTATGTTGGGGGTTCTTATACTACAATTGAAAAAGTTTGATATAAACAACATCTTCAATTCAAGTATAGATTGTCTGTACGTTAACAAAGCCTAGGACATGAATTTGTGTTCTAGGCTTTGTTGTATGTTTATGATGGTTAGAATTTATGAAGTAAACGCATTTCAAATATGAGGTTGTTTATTTGTAGAATAAAGACATTTCTTTGAGAAAAAGTCATATTTTTTAATGAATGATTCACCTAAGATATCAATCTGGTTGGGTGTATTCGAGGTGATAAGCGTATAAAAATGTATAAGCCATATCTAGATAGGGTGTTTCTAAATGATGTTTTTTTGCACATTTATATATATAACCCTGTATGGCCTCGACTTCAAGAGGATGCTTGTTAATGACATCGTAATACATACTTGTTCCCATTTCGTCTGGATAACCATTATAGATATTTAAAATATCATCAATGATATGTTCTTCAAAGTTAATTTGTTCAGCTCTAGCAACTTTAAGACCATCAACTAATATACGACGACATATCGACTCAATATGAGGAGATTTTAAAATTTTAGCTGGTTGATGTCCAATAGCGGTGATGGTATTTATACCTAAATTCACTAATAATTTATACCAAATGCTTTTTTCAATATTTTCTTGTAAAACCACCTCTATTTTGGAAAGATGAATCATTTGCTTGAATTGACGAGTTAGTGTGCTATCTTGAATACATAGTTGGTAATCTCTGAAATGTTGAACCTTGTTGTTGACTTTTTGCCCGCTAATATAGACGACTGCTTGAAAGACATGTTGATATGGAAGTTTATTAAGCTGTCCATAGCCATTTTGTGCTAAGATAATGAGCGAATTATCATGAGTGATTTTAGGTAATTGTTTAATGACGTCATCCAATTGATGTGTTTTAACAGCTATGATAATGACATCAAAAGTATGATTAATATGATTAAATGAAGTCACTTTAATATGACATCCATTTGAAGTATTTTCTGGGAAATAGGTCATTAATTTATTTTGCCGGCCGATGAGTTCCGTATCTGGTAGAACTTTTTTTAATTCAACAGCTAACGTTGTACCCACTGCACCTGAACCTATAATGGCAATTGTCATAACTTTATTCTTTCCTTTCTTTTTACGATTCATTATACTATTGCTAATAATAAAGGAAATTGAGGGTGAAATGAATTGAAAACTTTAAATCATTTAAACAAAATGAAGGCATCACAGCAAAAGATTTCTATGGTTACAGCTTATGATTATCCTAGTGCTAAGCAAGCACAACAAGCTGAAATTGACATGATTTTAGTAGGAGATTCTTTAGGAATGACAGTGTTAGGATATGATAGTACTGTTCAAGTAACATTGAACGATATGATTCATCATGGTAAGGCTGTTAAAAGAGGTGCTCCGGATACATTTATAGTTGTTGATATGCCTATAGGGACTGTTGGTTTAAGTGATGAAGAAGATTTAAAAAATGCACTTAAGCTTTATCAAAACACGAATGCTAACGCTGTCAAAGTAGAAGGGGCTCATCTTACATCATTTATTCAAAAAGCAACTAAAATGGGTATACCTGTTGTTTCTCACTTAGGTCTTACACCTCAAAGTGTAGGTGTAATGGGGTATAAACTTCAAGGGGATACAAAGGCAGCCGCTATGCAACTTATCAAAGATGCTAAAGCTATGGAAACTGCTGGTGCAGTAGTACTGGTTTTAGAAGCCATACCTAGTGATTTAGCTCGAGAAATTAGTCAGCAACTCACTATTCCAGTTATAGGTATAGGGGCAGGTAAAGATACTGACGGGCAAGTATTAGTTTATCATGATATGTTAAATTATGGTGTTGATCGACACGCTAAGTTTGTTAAACAATTTGCAGACTTTTCAAGCGGTATTGATGGATTAAGGCAATATAATGAAGAGGTTAAAGCCGGGGCGTTTCCTTCTGAAAAGCATACTTATAAAAAACGTATTATGGATGAGGTAGAGCAACATGACTAAAGTAATTACAAAAATTAATGAAATGCAATCTATTGTTAAACAATATCAACGTGAAGGTAAAACAATAGGATTCGTTCCGACAATGGGAGCTTTACATGATGGTCATTTAACCATGATGAAGCAATCTGTAAACGAAAATGATCTCACGGTTATTAGTATATTTGTGAATCCCTTACAGTTTGGTCCAAATGAGGATTTTGACGCTTATCCACGTCAACTCGATGATGATGTGGATGCAGTAAAAAAGTTAAACGTGGACTATGTTTTCCATCCAAGTGTAGATGAAATGTATCCAGAAGAATTAGGTGTTCATCTCAAAGTTGGACACTTGGCACAAGTATTAGAGGGAGCACAAAGACCTGGACACTTCGAAGGTGTTGTGACCGTGGTCAACAAATTATTTAATATTGTGCAACCAGATTATGCCTATTTCGGGAAAAAGGATGCGCAACAATTAGCTATTGTTGAAAAAATGGTTAAAGACTTTAATCTTCCTGTACACGTTATTGGCATTGATATCGTAAGAGAAAAAGATGGTTTAGCCAAAAGCTCTAGAAATATTTACTTGACCTCTGAAGAACGAAGAGAGGCAAAACATTTATATCAAAGTCTACGCTTAGCAAAGAATTTGTATGAAGCGGGTGAACGAGATAGCAATGAGATTATAAGTCAAATCGCTGCGTATTTAAACAAAAATATTAGTGGACATATTGATGATTTGGGTATTTATAGTTATCCAAATCTTATACAACAATCAGAGATTCATGGACGAATATTCATATCATTGGCAGTTAAATTTTCTAAAGCAAGATTGATAGATAATATAATTATTGGAGATGACTATATTGATTAGAACATTTATGAACTCAAAAATCCATAGGGCTAGAGTTACAGAATCTAATTTAAATTACGTTGGAAGTATAACAATAGATGCCAATATATTAGATGCGGTTGATATTTTACCCAATGAAAAGGTTGCTATTGTTAATAATAATAACGGTGCTCGATTTGAAACATATGTCATTGCTGGAGAACGTGGTAGTGGAAAGATGTGTTTAAATGGCGCGGCTTCAAGGCTAGTTGAAGTTGGAGACGTCATTATTATTATGACATATGCACAATTAAATGAAGATGAAATGGTAAATCACTCACCAAAAGTAGCTGTGTTAAATGAAAATAATGAAATTATAGAAATGATAAATGAGAAAGAAAATACGATATCAAATGTATAAGAGATGAGATGGAATTCATTCTCAATTGATAGGTTCATTATCGATTTTAAAATCAAAAAACTGAAAAGTTATAAATAAGATGATGATTGAACCAATAAATTACTAAGAGGATGATTAAGAGTCTGGACACAAGGTATATGGATGTCCAGACTCTTTTTTATATTTCAATGATATTGTTTTGAAATAAATGTCTAAATAGTAATAATGAAGTAAAATGTCATGCTATTACTATAAGTCAATTTGAGAATATATGAGTTGAAAAAGTGGCGGAAAATATATACTCCTTTATATGAAATCTATATACCACAATTCACTATACCCGATTAAATAAATAAGATTTTTAGATTTTTGTAGAAAACAATATAAATAAAATGATATAATTTAAAAGATTACAAAATATTTATTGTAGGAGGGTTTTATATGCATTGTCCGAATTGCGGTAATCCAATAGAAGATGATGATTTATTCTGTGGTGAATGTGGGCATAAAATAAGTCGACATCCACAGTCAGTCAGAAATGCAGAAAGTGAAATAACAAAAGCTGAAAAGAATGATGAAGAACAAAGCATAACATCAAATAATAAAGAAAACAACGTAGCGACTCATCAAAATGTTGATTCAACATCTCATGATGAGACTAGATCAAATGAAAATGACGTAGCAGATTCAACATTACAATCTAAGCAGTCACATAATGATATCCAACAATCAAATCTCTCTACATACCACCAAAGACCTCAACATCGAGAAATTCCTCAAAATCAACACAATCACAATCAACAACAAAGTCAAATAGGTCAACAAGCTAAACAAGTAACAAATGAAAGTAAAGGGTTCTTTAAAAGTGCATTTACTGCACCTGATAAAATCATTCAAACTAATCATGTTTTCAGTTTTAAATTATTATTATCATTATTAATAATCGGTTTTATTGTATTAGCAATTTTACTCGCTTCCGTAATACCAGTTGAGATTGGTATTTTCGGTACTACAAGAGGTAGTTTGGTAACGAGTATCATTTTCGGTATTATTCTATTTTTGGTTGTCATAGTAGGTGCAATATTTGGACTTACACGTTTAGTAGTTAGACAACCTATTACCTTTAAAAAAGTATTATCAGACTATGTGTTAATTAATAGTGTTTCGTTAGCAATTTTAATTATTTCTGTAATTTTAACATTAGCAGAATCATACAGCTTTGGCGGAAGTATAGCATTATTGTCATTATTATTATTTATTGCTTCTGGTATTTATCTAATTGCGAAGTATAGCACAGGTAATCAAACAAGAATATCCAGCTTTTATGGTGTGATTATTTATATCATTATTTTGTTCTTATTTATTCGTATTTTTGGTGAGGCATTTTTCCATCAAATATTTGGTGATTTTATAGAAGAACTAGGGGATTTATTTGAAGGAGGAACTTATTAAAATATGAAATATTGCAGTCATTGTGGTCAACCTCTTCGAGAAGGTGTAAAGGTATGTACAAATTGTGGTACATCTGTGAGAAATGATGGAACTAATTATAAATATTCAGAACAACGCTATTCTCATCATCAACCACGTTCCAATAAGAGTAATAAAAAAACTTGGTTGATTATTATTATAGTGTTAGCTATTATCATTGCTTTGGTAGTAATCTTTACTATAGCTAAAAATCAAATGTCACCAGAAAAACAAGCGACTCACATTGCACATGCTATCAAAAAAGACGATGCTAAATCGTTATCTAAGCAATTAACATCAAACAATCATCGTTTAAGTGAAGAAGAAGCACGTGCGTACTTAAAGTATATTAAAGCAGAAAATGATTTAAAGCATGTTGCTGACAAAGTTGAAGAAAACACCAAAGATATTAAAAATAATCACTATAACAATTTATCTGTAGATGCAAATGGTAATAATATTTTAAATATATCTAAAGACGGAAAAAAATATGTTTTTTTTGATAACTATCAATTTAATGTTCCTCAAAAAACAATTACGCTCGTTTCAAGTGATAGTGGTGAAATTACTTATGAATTTAACGGGGATAAACATCATATTTCTGTAGAAGAAGATGACGATAAAGAATTAGGAACATTTCCTATCGGTGATTATAATTTAAAAGCATCAAAAGACATGGAAGGTAAAAATTTTAAAGGCGCTATTACAATTGATATGAGTGAAAGTGATAGTATTGCATATGAATCGTTTAAACAAAAACGTTTTAATGTTGATACTGAAGGCGGATATATATTAGATAATGTAAAAATATATGCTAATGGTAAAGAAATAGGAGATGGTTTTTCATCAGAAACATATGGTCCTTATGATCCAGATGAAGAAGTTATCGTTCACGCTGAAGGTTCATACGAAGGAAAAACTTTTAAATCGAATTCGGTCAATGTAGCAAGTGCAAGCGAAAAAGATGGTGGTGTGACAGATGTCACAGTCAAATTCGATGAAGAAGCTATTGATCAGTATGTCGATAAAAAATCAGATGAAAAATACGATGATGATTCAGATGACGAGTCAGATAACGATTCAAGTAGTGGTGAAGTAACGCGTGAAAATGTAATTGATAAAGTAGAGTCATATGAAGGACATACACTAGATACTGATACGTATACGTATAAAGAACCTGAAAAAACTGGTGATGGGAAATGGGGCTTTTCATTCTTAGATAAAGATGGAGATTTAGCTGGATCGTACACGGTAGACATTGACGACGGTTATGTTACAGAATATGACGAAGATGGTGAAGAAGTTGGATCTGGTTATTAATATTTAATGCAAGAACCTGAGGCAAAAATAATTGTCTCAGGTGTTTTATTATAGTGGGAATTGATGACTAATTTTAAAGTAGCTATGTTACAAATTTTTATTTTTAGGACTTGTTGTTAAAATGTGGCAATACACGCAATTCGAATTCGGTCACTTTTTTAAATTTTTTAAGAGTTAAAGTCGAATTGTCTTGTACGTTCAATATTTCCTTTATATATTCGGTAATATATAATATTATTAAATAATGTGTTATGTAGATGAAAGAGAGGTCATATTGTGATTGAAGCGAATCAAATTTTAGCTAAAATGAAAAATCAAAAAATCAACTATGATAAAGTATTAAGAAAGATAATTTCTCAATGGGAACGTGATGGAGAACGTCCAAAAATCTTACTTCATAGTTGTTGTGCACCTTGTAGTACATATACGTTAGAATTTTTAACACAATATGCGGATATAGCGATTTATTTTGCGAATCCTAATATACATCCCAAAAGTGAATATTTAAGACGTGCTAAAGTTCAAGAACAATTTGTAAATGATTTTAATAATAAAACAGGTGCAAATGTAAAGTATATTGAAGCCGAATATGAACCGCATAAATTTATGAAAATGGCAAAAGATAAAGGTCTAACTGAAGAGCCGGAAGGTGGACTAAGGTGTACGGCTTGTTTCGAGATGCGATTAGAAATTGTTGCAAAAGCTGCTTTAGAACATGGTTACGATTATTTTGGTAGTGCAATCACACTCTCTCCAAAGAAAAATGCCCAATTAATCAATGAACTAGGTATGGATGTACAAAATATATATAATGTAAAATATTTACCAAGTGATTTTAAAAAGAATAAAGGGTATGAACGTTCTATCGAAATGTGTAATGATTATAATATTTTTAGACAATGTTATTGTGGCTGTGTATTTGCAGCGATGAAGCAAGGTATAGATTTTAAACAAATAAATAAAGATGCTCAAGCATTTTTACAACAATTTTAAAATATAAAATGTGCCTACTCATATGAGTAGGCATTTGTATATTTATATCGTTTTTTGTATGAATCGTATGATGGCTATCACTGCAATGACAATCATTGAAACGAAAGATAAGATTTTGAAATGCTTACTTTTTGTTTCTTTATCAGATTCTCCATTTTCCATCATTTCCTGTAGTTCTCGTTCTATCTCAAGATCCAAATCAGTTTTTTGATAACCATTTAAACCTTGTCTATCTATATGGTCATTTTGATGTTTATGGTTGTTATTACTATCATTTTTAGTATCGGTATCTGCTTTGTTATTTTTACCCATGATAGGACCTCCAATGAATAATAGCGTTCTTAAACTTTTATACATTATTTATTAAATTATTCATTATTTAAAAGGCAGTTTCATAATTGTAATTTATGCATCTAAACCAATAATATCACTTACATTAGCATAACCATGTCGAGTTAAATAATGCGCGATTTCTTTATTCATTTTCTTAGTCAAACCTGGTCCTTCAATGACTAATGAAGAGTATATTTGTAGTAATGACGCACCGTTTCTTAACATTTTGATAGCATCTTCAGAACTGAATATACCACCAGTTCCAATAATTAAGAAGTTACCTCGTGTTTGTTGATAGGCATATTTAACCAGCTGTAAGTTTCTTTCGAATAATGGTCTGCCACTCAAACCACCTTCTTGTATTTTATTTTTTGAATTTAATCCATCGCGTTGTCGTGTGGTATTTGCCAACATAACCCCATCGAATGTATCTGTAATTGAAGGCAAGATTTTTTTAAAACCATCTAATTCCATATCAGATGTTAACTTTAAAAAGATAGGTACATTAATATTGTTCTTAGTTTTAAATGTTTTTAAAGCATCACATAGCATCGAAAATTGATCTTCGTCGTGAAAGTTTTGGAGATTTTCTGTATTTGGGGAGCTAATATTCACTGTAAAGAATGAGACATCATTTTTAAATGTATCGATCACTTTAATGTAATCTTGATAGCGATTTTCATAAGAAGTTGTTTTATTCACACCAACATTTAATCCTACTGGTATTGAGCATGAATGATTACGTAAATTACTTAATGCTTTATCCATACCCTTATTATTGAATCCCATACGATTGATGAGTGCATCATCTTCTAGTAAACGATACATGCGTGGTTTTGGATTACCTGGTTGAGGCTTAGGTGTTATACCGCCGAGTTCAATTGCACCGAAGCCAATGTTTTCAAGTGCTTTTGGAACTTCACAAGATTTATCAAAACCTGCAGCTAACCCGATAGGATTATCAAAAGAAATACCGTGAATATGTTGCGTTAATATTGGATTGTTATAAGTAAATAACTTATTAACGATAGGTAAAATGGGTGAACATTTTTGAACACACTTCAACGCATTGATGGTCAAACCATGTGCTCGTTCAGGATCTAATTTGAATAATAAAGGCTTAACTAATTTGTACATATAAATGCTCCTATTTCATTATATTTGAGGCTTACTATCCCCAGTTAATATGTTTGAAATTCATTCTTTTAATAGACTAGCATTTTCATGTAAAATTTCATAGTTAAATATTAGAAAGTTGAAAAATTGACTTAATTTAATAATATAAAGAAGTTAAGATTAATGATTTCATTATAGGTAATATATTAATGTAGATATAATATAAAGTTAAGAGGGTGAGAAAATGAATGAACAATGGATGAGCGCATTGCCGCTTGACAATGTGAAAGACATTTCTCCAGTAAGTGGTGGAGATGTAAATGAAGCATTTAAAGTCACTACAGTTGAAGAAGATACCTTTTTTTTACTCGTTCAACGTCAACGATCAGAAGCCTTTTATGCCGCAGAAATTGCAGGACTAAATGAATTTGAAAATGCAGGTATAACAGCTCCAAGAGTAATTGCAAGTGGAGAGATAAATGGAGATGCATATTTATTATTAAGTTTTCTTGAAGAAGGTAGTCAAGGGAGTCAAAGAGAACTTGCTCGATTGGTTGCTAGAATGCATAGCCAATACCAACAAGATAATAAATTTGGATTCCGTTTACCGCATGAAGGCGCAGATATTTCATTTGATAATTCATGGACTGAGACATGGAAAGAGATTTTTATAGATCGTAGAATGGATCACTTACAAGATGAGTTATTACGTGTAGGATTGTGGAATCAAGAAGATAAAAAGATGTATGAACGTGTAAGAAAAGTTATTGTTGATGAGCTATCAAATCATACTAGTAAACCTTCTCTGTTACATGGTGATTTATGGGGAGGTAACTACATGTTCTTAACAAATGGCCAACCTGCATTATTTGATCCGGCACCACTCTATGGCGATAGAGAGTTTGATATAGGAATTACTACAGTATTTGGTGGATTTACACAAGAGTTCTATGACGAATATAATCAACAGTTACCCTTAGCCAAGGGATCACAAAAGCGTATAGAATTTTATAGATTATATTTACTTATGATACATTTACTTAAATTTGGAGGTATGTATGCTGATAGTGTACAACGCTCTATGAAAATCATTTTAGAGTAAAGAACTTCGACCTCACTAAAGATATCAACGGGCTTTAGTGAGGTTTTTAAAAATAAGATTGATTGAAAATTTTTAAAATAGGGTATATTAAAATTTGTAATACTATTTTTCTATAATTAAAAGAAATTTATTATAAAACAAGGGGTATGACGTACGACATAATCTTCAGTCAGTGAATTACTCTATGAAATGGAGAAGAAAAGATTATGGCAGACAAACTGCAAAGAGAATTAAGCAATAGACATATACAATTAATTGCTATTGGCGGGGCTATTGGAACAGGTTTATTTCTTGGTGCTGGCCAATCTATTCATTTAGCAGGCCCATCTATCTTACTAACATACATAATAGTAGGTTTTGTTCTCTTTATGTTCATGAGAGCTATGGGAGAATTACTGTTATCCAATTTAGGATTTAAATCTTTTGGTGATATTGCTCATCATCATATTGGTTCTATGGCAGGTTTTATGGTGGGGTGGACATATTGGTTAACATGGATTATTTCAGGAATGGCAGAAGTGACTGCTGTTGCCAAGTATGTTTCCTTCTGGTATCCAACAATTCCAAACTGGTTAACAGCTGCAGCGACGATTTTAGTTTTAGTTGCTTTAAATCTATTCAGTGCTAAATTATTTGGAGAATTAGAATTTTGGCTATCTATTATTAAAGTTTTGACTATTTTAGCTTTGATAGCCGTTGGTGTTGTTATGATTGTATTTGGAATGAAGACAAGCTATGGGCCTGCAACGGTGACGAATATATGGAAAGACGGAGGCATTTTCCCTAATGGTGCACAAGGTTTCTTCATGTCATTCCAAATGGCAATATTTTCATTTATTGGTATTGAGTTGATTGGAATAACTGCAGGGGAGACTAAAGATCCTCACAAAACAATTCCTCAAGCAATTAATAATGTACCGTTTAGAATATTATTATTTTATGTAGGATCGTTAGCAGTTATCATGTCTGTTGTACCATGGCAACAATTAAATCCTGCTGACAGTCCATACGTTAAAATGTTTGGATTAGTTGGAATCCCTTTTGCAGCAGGTATTATTAACTTTGTTGTGCTCACAGCCGCAGCGTCTTCTTGTAATAGTGGTATATTCGCTAATAGCCGTACGATGTTTGGATTAGCTGGAAGAAAGCAGGGTCCAGCATTCTTACATAGAACCAATAAGCATGGCGTACCACATTATGCTATTTTAATGACATGTGGCTTATTAAGTATTTCAGTCGTGTTAAATGCAATTTTTAAAGATGCGACTAAAGTGTTTGTACAAATTACAACATTTTCAACTGTTTTAAATATTATGATTTGGACAATTATTATGATTGCGTATCTAGGTTATTTAAGACATGATCCGAAACAGCATAAAGAGAGTAACTATAAAATGTGGGGCGGAAAATACATGGCTTACAGTATTTTAGGCTTCTTTGCATTTATTTTTATTATATTATTGATTAATAGTGCAACGCGTTATGCCGTACTTTCTGCACCCGTATGGTTTGTTATCATGCTATTGATGTATCAAAAATATAAAAAAGAATCTCGCAAAGCTAAAATTGAAACTGAGGAAGAGTAAAGCACTTATTATTTCAAATAGGGTGAGTTAGGTAACACTTCATAACGTTAGTATTTAAACTAAAGGTTATGAAGTGTATTTTAATTAGAAAATTAATGTTTTAAATTAAATGGCAAATAAGTTATCTTAATTTTCAGAAAAATATGGTATACTATTGAGCATAGTCTTGAATGTCATATATGCATTTCACTAATTATCCCTCTAAGTTACAGCATCTAAGAAAGATTTAATTGAATCATATATAGGCTTCGAGACTCTTTTTATACATAATTTTACTTAGCACATTGGGAGGTTTAACTTATGTCGACGATAAAAAATATCGATGGACCAAAGGATTTTATTTTTAGAGTGTTATCAGGGGTAGCAATTGGAATAGTAGCCGGACTCGTTCCAAATGCGATTTTGGGAGAAATTTTTAAATACTTTATGCAATATCATCCTATTTTCAAAACTTTATTAGGGGTCGTTCAAGCCATCCAATTTACAGTGCCAGCGCTTATTGGAGCATTGATAGCTATGAAGTTCAATATGACACCATTAGCAATAGCTGTAGTAGCAAGTGCCTCATATGTTGGTAGTGGTGCAGCTCAATTTAAACAAGGTACATGGGTAATTGCGGGAATTGGGGATTTAATTAATACGATGTTAACTGCATCCATCGCCGTGTTACTTATTTTATTAATAGAAGAACGTGTTGGTAGTATGGCTTTAATTGTTTTTCCGACAGTTGTTGGTGGTTTAGCAGCTACAATCGGCGTATTTACTTTACCATATGTAAGGTTAATTACTACGGGAATTGGTAACATGATTAATAGCTTTACTGAATTACAACCAGTGTTTATGAGTATGTTAATCTCTATGGTGTTTAGTTTTATAATCATATCGCCATTGTCAACTGTTGCCATAGCTATTGCTATTGGATTATCAGGTATTGCTGCAGGATCTGCTTCAATAGGTATAGCAGCAACAGAAGCTGTATTATTGATTGGTACCAGCAAAGTTAATCATGTAGGTATTCCTTTATCAATATTTTTCGGTGGGGTGAAAATGATGATGCCAAATATGGTTAAATACCCTGTCATTATGATTCCGATTTTCTTGACAGCGGCAATATCTGGTATTGCTTCTGGAATTATTGGTATTTCAGGAACAAAAGAATCAGCCGGATTTGGTTTTATCGGAATGGTTGGACCTATTAATGCCTTCAAATTTATGCATGTTGATTCTGCATGGTTAAGTTTATTACTTATTGTCATCGCCTTTTTTGTTGTGCCGTTTCTAGTTGCATGGATTTTAGATTTAATACTTAGAAGATTTATTCATTTGTATGAGAATGATATTTTTAAATTTATGGGATAAACCGTCATCTCTCTTCAACGTTTAGAACGTTGAAGAGATTTTTCTATGTTAAAATATAATAATATAGCATCTAACTTTAACATATATAGAGGGTGAAACGATGTCAGGGAAACTAGAAGAATTACAATTGAAAGTAGCTCGATTAAGTCGACGTACTCATGAATTAGGTATTCCAATTATGGTGTTATTTGAGGGGATTCCTGCTTCAGGGAAGACACGTTTATCAAATGAATTACTATTGCACCTAGATGCCAAATATTCGCAATTTATAGCTACTAAATCACCAGAATCAAACGATTTACGTTATCAATTTTTACAAAAATATTGGAATACGTTACCGCAAAAGGGTAATATAAATATTTATTTTAGAAGTTGGTATTCACACTTTTTAGATTATAAAGAAAATAAAATTAAGCATGATCAATATAAAAATTATGATGTTTTAGTCAATCAAATTTATCATTTTGAATCGATGTTAAAGGATGATAACTATGAAATTATAAAATTTTTCATAGAAATAAATGAAGAAAAACGCAATGAACATATTCAACAGACAAAAGATAATCCATTAACTAGATGGAAAGTTCAAGAATATGAAAATGTTATACCTCAAGAAAGTTATCTAAATCAAATGCATCAATTCATCAAGAAGGATAAAGATTGGAAAGTCATCGATTACACAGAGCGCGAGCATGCTTTTGAAAAAATGTACTTACATTTAATAGATAGACTTGAGCAAGCTATAAAAAAAGTTGAACAACAAACAACTAAAGTCAACAGTAAGTTCACATCAGGCTTCACGACTTCTTTATTTGATAATAATCTAGAGAAAGTAGACAAAAAAACGTATAAAAATCTCATTGTTGAATTGCAACAGAGAATGAGAGAAATCCAATTTGCTTTATATGAAAGAAAGATTCCTCTTGTTTTGGTTTTCGAAGGTATGGATGCTGCCGGTAAAGGTGGCAATATTAAACGTATTAGAGAAAAATTAGATCCAACAGGATATGAAGTGAATGGTATTAGTGCACCTACGGATGTCGAACTTAATCATCATTATTTGTGGAGATTTGCTAAAAAGATGCCAAAATCAGGTCATATTGAAATATTTGATCGTAGTTGGTATGGTCGTGTACTAGTTGAACGTGTAGAAGGTTTTGCGAGCCAGAATGAATGGCAACGTGCATCTGATGAAATTAATCAATTTGAAAAGATGTGGACAGATGAAGGTACAATCATTTTAAAATTCTTCTTGAGCTTAGATAAGGATGAGCAGCTAAAACGTTTTAAAGACCGTGAAAATAATCCTGATAAACAATGGAAGATTACTGAAGAAGATTGGCGTAATAGAGAAAAATGGGATGAATATTTAGAAGCAAGTCATGATATGATTGAATCTACAAACACTTCATACGCCCCTTGGTATATTGTTCCGGCAGATCATAAAAAAACGGGTCGGATTGAAGTACTTAAAACAATTATTAGGAAATGTGAAGAAGTACTATGGGGAGTTAAAACGTATTAATTTTAAATAAAAATCTCGAGAGTGAGACCGTGGATGAAGCATTATTCATTGGTCTCACTCTCTTTTTTAATATAATGAAATGTTTATGAATGAAAATACTGTGTTTCTTCTATTATATATTCTAAAAGGATAACTCACCTATATAGAAAAGGTAACGTCGTTTAATACAAAAGATATTTTGAGTTCCAAATTGATACATAGCGTTATATTTTGTTTATTAAAGAATAAGAGTTAAAAAGTAACCTCATTAAAATAAACAAATCTTCATAAAAAATGATAATACTTAGAATCAAATAGTTAGAATTATTTCATTTATGTAACAACATTGCAATCTGTAATTTTACAGATAACTTAATATAATGGTATTTCAGCTTGAAACACGATGTAATTACTTAAATTAAGATGGAATATGAAACTAATATTAAGAAATTATATGTTACAAACTGAAATATATCTGTTTTAAGATTACAAAAGAGTGTTGATATTGTAACCTTTTGTAAGGAACGTGTAATATACAAAGGCGATTTTTATGATATAGTGGGTAGCGTCAAAAGTTAACAAAAAACATTTTCAATATAGCACAACGAATTTAAAACATTTAAATAACAAAACAAACAAATTTTAAATTATATCTGGAGGATTTATATATCATGAAAAAAACAGTTATCGCTTCTACATTAGCAGTATCTTTAGGAATTGCAGGTTATGGTTTATCAGGACATGAAGCACACGCTTCAGAAACTACAAACGTTGATAAAGCACACTTAGTAGATTTAGCACAACATAACCCTGAAGAATTAAATGCTAAACCAGTTCAAGCTGGTGCTTACGATATTCATTTCGTAGACAATGGATACCAATACAACTTCACTTCAAATGGTTCAGAATGGTCATGGAGCTACACTGTAGCTGGTTCAGATGCTGATTACACAGAATCATCATCTAACCAAGAAGTAAGTGCAAATACACAATCTAGTAACACAAATGTACAAGCTGTTTCAGCTCCAACTTCTTCAGAAAGTCGTAGCTACAGCACATCAACTACTTCATACTCAGCACCAAGCCATAACTACAGCTCTCACAGTAGTTCAGTAAGATTATCAAATGGTAATACTGCTGGTTCAGTAGGTTCATATGCTGCTGCTCAAATGGCTGCACGTACTGGTGTATCTGCTTCAACATGGGAACACATCATTGCTAGAGAATCAAATGGTCAATTACATGCACGTAATGCTTCAGGTGCAGCTGGATTATTCCAAACTATGCCAGGTTGGGGTTCAACTGGTTCAGTAAATGATCAAATCAATGCAGCTTATAAAGCATATAAAGCACAAGGTTTATCTGCTTGGGGTATGTAATCCAAATCTAATAATATAATTAGAAAGAGTGGGGCAACATTCGTTGTCCTCTCAGCAACGAGGACTAAAATTGACTCCCTTATATATAAGTAAGTTTTAATCTTAGTTATCGAGGCAATAAATTAAAAAGCCTAGGACACATCGCTTTGTGTTCTAGGTTCTTTTTTATTTGAAAGTCAAATTAAAATGATTCATATAGCAAAGTGATGTTAACAAAGTGAAAATATAACATCTAGACTGAAAAGTATAATAAAGTTAAATGATATTATGTTTGTATTTATTTAAAAGATATGGTTATATAAATGGTGTGTTTAATATCATATATAGATACATTTAAATTGCTTACCTACACAACTTATATGAAGATGTTTTAATAAATATATACCTATTTAATTTGTTAAAGTATAATATTTAAGTAAAAAGATGATATGTCAATGCAATTGAGGATGTAATTGTGATAATATTAAGAGCAAGTATTTTAAAAATTAAACGGAGTGTAATTGAATGAATGAGAACAATTATAGACGTCTCAACAAAACTTATAAACCGCACTATTTGCCTGGTTTAGATGGTTTGAGAGCTATAGCAGTCATTGGGATAATCATTTATCATTTAAACACGAAATGGTTATCTGGTGGATTCCTTGGAGTAGATACTTTTTTTGTCATTTCTGGTTATCTCATAACTAGTTTATTATTAAGTGAGTACTATAGAAATAATTCTATTAATTTAGTTAATTTTTGGCTTAGAAGATTTAAACGATTAATACCAGCAATGATGTTTGTTGTCACGGTTGTTTTAATATATACATTACTATTTAAACCTGAATTAATTATTAGTATAAAACATGATGCTATAGCAGCACTTTTCTATGTTTCGAACTGGTGGTATATCATACAAGATGTAGACTATTTTAATCAATTTGCTGTAGCGCCATTAAAGCATTTATGGTCATTAGCTATTGAAGAACAATTCTATCTATTCTTTCCATTTATACTTTTAGGGTTATTAAAGTTTTTCAAAAAGAGAACTACAATGATTATTCTATTAATCATCTCTTTATTATCATTAACTGCAATGATAACGATACATATGTATACAGGTAACAATTCTAGAGTTTATTTCGGAACTGACACACGTTTACAAACGTTGTTATTAGGATGCTTACTAGCATTTATTTGGCCACCGTTTTCTTTCAGAAAGGATATATCTAAAGGTGCTAAAGCAAGTATAAGTGCAATAGGCATAGTCGGAATGGCAGTGCTCATTTATTTGTTTGTAGTGGTTAGTGATCAAGATAAATGGATATATAGTGGAGGATTTTATGCTATCTCGTTCTTGACACTGTTTGTCATTGCAAGCGTTGTGCATCCATCAAGTGTCTTAAAGAAAATACTAAGTTTCAAGTTATTTATTTATATAGGCAAGAGATCGTATAGTTTATATTTATGGCACTATCCTATTATTATTTTTATGAATAGTTATTTCGTACAAGGTCAGATTCCTTGGTTTGTATATATTTGTGAAGTGATACTTATGTTTGTCATGGCTGAAGTATCTTATAAATTTATCGAAACGCCTATTAGAAAAAATGGATTCAAAGCATTCACAGTGATGCCGAAAAATTTAACAAGATTTTCAAGAACGATCATTGTATTAATTTTGCTTGTTCCTTCTGCATTCATAGTATTTGGTGCCTATGATAGTTTGGGTAAAGAGCATGATAAACAACAAGCTGCGAAACAAAAATCTTTTAAAACGAACCAGAAAGCAAAACCTAAAAAGCCAGATGAAAATAATCAAGATAAGTCTTCACAACAGCATTTTAATCCTAAAGAAGCGTCTCCATTATTGCTGGGAGATTCAGTAATGGTAGATATCGGTCAAGTCTTTAGTGAAAAAGTGCCACATGCTAATATTGATGGGAAAGTTGGACGACAGTTAATTGAGGGTAAAGATTTAATCAATCAAAAATACCAAGATTATACTAAAAAAGGTCAGAGTGTTGTGATAGAACTTGGTACGAACGGTGAGTTTACGAAAGATCAAATGAATGAATTAATTGATTCTTTAGGTGAAGCAGATATTTACTTAATTAAGGTAAGAGTACCGAGAGACTACGAGTCGACTAATAATAAAATTATGGAACAAGTAGCCAAGAAACATAAAAATGTTCATATTGTTGATTGGTATAAAGCATCTGAGGGTCATTCTGAGTATTTTGCATATGATGGTATTCACTTGGAATATAGTGGTGTTAAGGCATTATCTAATGAAATCATTAAGAAAATGAAAGAAGTTAATGAAAAATAATGTTCAAAAATAAAAATAAGAGCGCTATATATCACTAGAAATTAGAGTGAGATTCAATGTGTTTGCTTAGTCATGATTTAGTAAGATGACAAAAACAATTAAGTCAAAAATGGGTATATGCTATTTATTATTATAGTTCACCATTGTGCTGGGGTGGGATAACGAATTCGATATGAATTCTATCTCACCTCATTTTTTATCAATTTTATGAATAATCTTAGCGTTATTTAAGATTAAATTTACATCAAGTACATATTCTTTATTGACTAAAATATTTAAAAGAAAGACTAAACTCATCATAGCTAAAGTTGTAATAAGAGCAAAATTTATTATTACAAGAATATAACAATTCTAAAACGTTACATGAAATATTGTTAGTTACATGCTTTCGTTACGCTATTTACAGACTTCATTTAACAAAACAACTCTATGTAAACATTACAAAATGATAACACCGCACACAAACGTACATTTTTCTGATAAAGTAATGCTTGTCGTTAAAAAAGAACGAAACCAAGGATAACAAAGTAAATATTTTAGTCACATGACTATTCATTATATGAAATTAATTATTTAAATTTTTAGGAGGATATTTAACAATGAAAAAAATCGCTACAGCTACAATTGCAACTGCAGGAATCGCTACTTTCGCTTTTGCAC
>ENA-ORXC01000103-ORXC01000103.1-marine-metagenome-genome-assembly--contig:-NODE-103-length-94647-cov-3.849762_pt1 | contig 94647 bp, 119 predicted proteins | sample MGYA00237865_ERZ511478 | MGnify/ENA metagenome assembly ERZ511478
ACCTTTTCTACAAGAAACTCCCCGCCTACAAGGGCAATCACACTAATAAAAAAAGAGCCTAATAGCAAGTATGTATGCCGGTATGTCCGAAAAAGCTCTCGTGCGACGTTTACGGCGAGTAAGCCGAGGAACGTAATTGGTCCGACAAGTGCTGTTGCGATAGACACAAGGACAGCTATCACGATCAGCATCTTTTTTGTGATGCTGTCATAGTCAATGCCTAGATTTACCGCATGCTCCTTACCAAGAGACATGACATCTAATTTGGAGCGGAATGTCCAAATGTAAACACACAGCGCCGCAAATAAAACAGAAGCAATCAGTAAGATGTCCGTGTTCATGTGATTAAAGCTTGCAAAGGATTTATCCTGTACGACCTGATATTCATTCGGATCGATCAGCATTTCCATAAACGAAGACATGCTTTTAAATAACGTGCCGAACACAATTCCAACCAGTAAAATAAAGAAAATATTCTTACCTGCTTTTTTGAACATCAGTATGTAAAGCAAGACCGAAAAGATAATCATCAGCGAAACGCAAAGAAGAAAATTAAGATTTTTGTTCATGATGACAATATTCGTCGAGCCAAAGATGTACACAATAAACGTTTGCAGAAATAAATACAGTGAATCCAGTCCTAGAATACTAGGAGTGAGAATTCGATTATTAGTAATCGTTTGAAAGATAACGGATGAAAACGCGATAGCTCCTCCGGTTAAAACAATCGCAGCGACTTTTTCAATTCTTCGCGGCAGCGTGTACTGCCAGTAGCCTAAATCATAGCTGATAAACAGCGCCACTGATAAAATGGCCAGCGCGGCGAGAATGATGATTTTATGTTTGTTATGCATAACGACCTCTCCTTATCAGCATAAAAAGAAAGATCGCACTTCCTATTACACCGACCATTAGCCCAATAGAGATTTCATAAGGGAAAATAATGACTCTGCCTAAAATATCGCACGCAAGTACGAACACAGCTCCAAGCAGCGCTGTATGAGGCAGGCTTTTTCGCAAATGATCTCCACGGTAAATCGATACGATATTTGGAATGATTAATCCTAAAAAAGGAAGCATGCCAACGGTCAAAATCGTAATCGACGTAATAAGCGAAACAATGACTAATCCAATGTTTACGATTTGTTTGTATTTCACGCCTAAATTGATTGAAAAGCTTTCTCCCATACCAGCAACCGTGAACTTATCTGCGTAAAGATAAGCAATTATTAAGAGTGGTATACTCAGGTATAAAAGTTCATATCTCCCTTTGACTACTAGCGAAAAGTCTCCTTGCAGCCATGAAGAAAGGTTTTGAATCAAATCGTATTTGTAGGCGATGAAGGTAGCCAAGGAACTTACGATACTGCCGAGCATTAAACCGACTAGTGGAATATAAATCGTATCGTTAAATTTAATTCTGTCTAGTATTCTCATAAACAATAGATTGCCCGCGAGTGAGAAAATGAAAGCAATGCTCATTTTTAATAGAGGACTTGCTGAAGCAAATACTAGTAGAGAAATCAACACACCAAGTCTTGCCCAGTCCATCGTTCCTGCCGTTGTTGGAGATACAAACTTATTTCGCGTAATTTGCTGCATAATTAATCCGCAAATACTAAGGCTCATTCCCGCCATAATAATACTCAAAAGCCTAGGGAAACGACTAAAAAACAGCGTTTGGCTTTCTTCTTTTGTTAAATGAAACAGATCCATCGCTGACAGATCTTGTACGCCTACAAAAAGAGACAAGACCGATAGTACAGCAAACACGAGAATTAACTGATAAAACTTCAACTTTCCTTACTCCTTTCTTCTCTCTATAAGTCTAGTTATCTCCTCCTCTATATCATGTGTAAATGATTATCATTATCAATTGACTCCCTTTATCATACCATTATTCTCTAAATAATCAATGGTTTTCTTAAAATTTAAGCAAAAAAATGCCTTAACAGATCCATCTGTTAAGGCATTTTAAAGTCAATTAGACTTAAAAATAGCCATTTCTCTCTTCATACATAAGAGGTTGAAACATACCTAACTCGCCCCCATTTAAAGATGAATAATAGGAATAAATGATCTGGACTGTTTGTTTCACCGCTGTTGATTTCCGTGCAAGGCTTCGCTTTCCGCGGACGGCCGATGAGCCTCCTCGTAGCATGCGCTCCTGCGGGGTCTCATTTGTTCCGCTTTTCCTGCAGGAGTCTTCTCCTTGCCCTCCAATCAACAGCTAGAAGTACCTCTACATATACGAAACCTACGTTCACCATAACAAAAAAATCCAAACTATCAATATTAATAGTTTGGATTTTACTTTAACCAAGATACTTTTGTAGCAGACTCTTTGTATCAACATTACATATATATGAAATATATGTTTATATTTGAAAGAAATCTACTTATTTTGCAAATACATGGTTTCCGATAACTGCCGTTACTTGCTGCGTTGCAACCCATTGGCTTTCAGCGATTTTTGGATTATAGAAAAACAGCGCATCGTTTTCATGCGGGTTTGATATTGCTTCGCTTACCGCTCGTTTTGATTCTTCTGATGCAGGCTGATTAATTGCTCCGTTTGCTACTGGTGAAAATTGATATACGCCGTTTCCTAGCTGCTGATAAATAACGTCGTGAATGTTATTTGGGAATTCAGGTGAAGCCACACGGTTTAATACCACAATTGCTACCGCTACTTTTCCTTGATACGGCTCACCTTTTGCTTCTGCCTCTACTAATCTAGCTAGTAAATCTTGATCTTGTGCAGAAACCGATGTAGACGGAGCAGTTTGTGCCGGCGCCGGTGCTTCTCCTTGAAGTTTTAATGTTTGTCCGATGGTAATGATATCACTTTGTAAACCGTTAACAGCTTTTAACTGATCCACAGTCATGCCGTTTTGTGTTGCAATATGATATAACGTTTCGCCTTGTGCTACTGTATGTACAGATGTTGCCGGACTAGCGGCAGGTTGTGCTTGTCCCTGGTCAGGAATCGTTAATGTTTCTCCAACGTAAATCATGTCGTTTTGGCGGTTATTAGCACCTTTCAGCTCATCTACCGTAACCCCATTTTGTTGGCCAAGCCCCCACAAGGTATCTCCTTTTACGACTTTGTGCGAAGCTGCTGCTGATGCTGTTCCTTGACTTGCTAGAAATGCTACAGACGCTGCAGAAGCAACTGCCCATTTTTTTACACGTTTTTTACTCACAAAAACTACCTCCTAAAATTTGAACCTGTTATTACCTTAGCACATAGATTCGCCTTTTCATTAAAAAAAACAGTAACATTTGTTCTAATTGGATTAAGTTTCTTACAGTGCCATTCATTATGTTACAACTTTTACATGACCCTTAAAGAATATGTAGAAATATGACGATTTCATTGCGAAACGAGCTTTTTATCTGTTTACTTACATTCCTCTTTCTGTAAAAAACTTGATTTTATTATGATTAATCGCAGAGATAAAAAGGAAAACAGCAGTCAAATAGAGAAATAGTGTAACTATTGAGGAATGATTCAGCGCTTCTTTGTCAATTTACGTTTGTTTATTAATAAAGGAGGTCCATTTGGATGTGTGCAAATAAAATGTATGTAACGTATAATACGGAAAAACCGGCTATTACGATTCAAGGAGCTTTTTATCATACGGGAGGAACGCAGGAAGAGTTTTTGCGGGAGTTCAAGTACTGGCTTGAATCTCACGGCTGGTCATTTATGGGCGTAACAAATGAAACGACGATGACAACGGCGAACAAAGAGTTAAAAGAAACGATGGAACAGCATAAAATAGAAGGCAAAAAAGTTCAAAGACTAGAAGATTTATAACGATTGCCTCTATGACCCTTCACACATGTCCAAATGCCACTACGTAAAAAAGCCTTTAGATGAGCTAAAGGCTTTTTTACATTAACGAGAAAGTGCGACCACCTTCTGATTTTCTACTCTCTCTTCAACAGGCTTTCTCATTTCTTTTTCCGTCCATACGCCAATGCGTTTTTGTCTTTTCCCAAGAGGTTGTTTTTCACATGCATAGCAAATTTCTGAAATATCATCAAAATGAGCTAACGACATCTTTATCCCTCCTTTTCTAAATATACACAGGCAAGTTAGTATGTTTCTTCCCTTATTTTCCAAAGCTAAACTGGTTCCTCTTATATTTAAACAATTTATAAACAAACGGAATAAATAATTTCTACTTCATTATCATTTAGATTGTTTTATTTAGATTTAGACGGGTAAACAAAAACTATCCCACCTCACACCCTGAAGTTTGAAACTGTCACGTAAAAAAGCTGCTTTCTATACATGTAATGTATAGAAAGCAGCTTTTTTATGTTTTTTTCTTTTACTAGCTGTAAAACCTAAGAATTCTGATTCTCTCAGAAAACGAGCGACTCTATTTTTATTGATGCTCTCCTATTCCAAATACTTCTGCCACATGATTTTCTAATTTATGTTTGTAGTGATCAACGTTTGGATGTTTGACTACATCGTGAATAGAGTATGTTGGAAGTGGACTCATACCGACGTACTGATTCATTTTATGCAAATGCATAATGGCTTCGTCTAAACTTTTTCCTTCATAGAAAGCTTCGTTATTGTCGAAAATAGCTTCCGGCGCATTCCACGTGAGAGAAAACATGTATTTTTTTCCTGTTAATAAGCCGCCTCGCCCATATTGATTTGAACCTTTAAAGAAAATGTTATCTATATACACGCGATCAATATATTGCTTAAACTTTCCGGGAATGCTGAACCAGTAAATGGGCGTCTGCATAATCACAACATCAGCCCATAGCCACTTTTCAATTTCTTCTTCTACTTCGTAGCCTTTATCAACCACCGTTGTTTTAATGTCAAATTGATCAGTGAGTAAATGCTGCATTTCGTTAAAAATCGTCTGATTTAATTCTCCTTTTGACTTTTTATAATACTCGTGGCCATTAATAATTAATACGTTTTTCATGCTGACCTGCTCCTTTTCAAAATCCTTACTTCTTTATCTTCATATATTTGTATACCCATAAAAACTGCTTATCTATCAGTATCTACTCTTACTTTGAAGTAATATAGGTACCTAGAAGTCCCTTTTTAAACGCCCTTATGATTTCCTAAACAAAGAAAAAAACAAGGTCTAATTTACTAATTCCTTAGAAGATGTTTAACTTGTATAAAGCAAATCGTTTTTTTTAAATCAGTTCTTTTCACCCAACAAAAAAAAAGACTGACGAATTAAATTCCGCCAGCCTTTTTCCCTTTTTTTATTTCGGTTCGCCTACTTCATTTAACGGATAGTAGCGAAACTGCACTTTTCCGATAACTGATTTTTGTGAAATGAAGCCAAATGCTCGTCCATCATGACTTACAGGACGGTTGTCACCCATTACAAACAGTGAATTTTTCGGCACCTTCACTTTGCCATCAGTTGCAGGCAGCGTTTGAAGCGTAAAATCTTCCGTGAATTTTTCATTAGGTGCAAGAGATTTTTTAGATTCTTTTAAATACGGCTCTTTATAAGATTTTCCATTAATATACAGAACGTCGTTTTTCATTTCTATCGTATCTCCTGGCAGTCCAATTACACGTTTAATATAATTTTCATCTGCATCCGGTGCATGAAATACAATCATATCAAAGCGATCAACATCACTGATTTTATTTAAAATAACGCGGTTTGAATCTTCAAACGTTGGATACATCGATTCACCGTGAACCGTAGTTGGCGCAAATAAAAAATGCCGAACTCCCACTACAATAACCAATGCAATAACAATGGACTTAATCCATGAAAACACTTCTTTTTTTACGTTATTTTTGCTCATCTCAAAACATCCCTTACGTCAAAATATACTTTCATCATAGCATCAAATAAAGGGAAAGTATAATAATAACCCAATAATCTTATTTATTGATCACCGTTTGTCACTGTCCCTTGATGGAAAAACAAGCGCCACTTTTCTTCTCTTTTTCGCCAAATAGAACTGCGAAGAGTCTTTTTTTCTGCCGTATGGTTCATAAGATGATAGGTAGTTAATACGCAGTCAGGAGACAATACGTCTACATGAAAATGAGAGATTTCGAATACATCTGGCGAAAGCACATGATTGGTATTGTAATCTTTTCGTTTCCATACCGTGCCCGAGCTGCCAAACTCTATGTAATCATCTGCAAGAATGTTTGAAAGCTCTTTAGCAGAGGTTCGTACTTCTGATTTTAAGTGCATGGATTCTAACTCATAAAATATTTGGGTGATATTCGCTATTTCCACTTTCACAGTCTCCTCTCATTTTTCCTTACATTCATTATAAAGGAATACTGCCGTTTTCACTTAAGACTTGTTGCATTATTTCGATCATTTCAAACATAGAAACCCCTCCTATGTTAGAAAGTTTTTCCATAAGAGTTTCATTTCATATTAAAATAAAGTATCGCACACAGTGGTTTTGCACCTCTTCCTTCTTCAAAAGCAGCTCAAAAGCAGTTTGTACCTATTTAGCGATTTCTATCTGTCTAGTAAAAATTTTTCGCAGGAGCTTTGCTTTTCATCTCAGAACCTATTGACTATTATTTTCATTTCATACAAAATTAACAATTGTGCATGGTTTACATGTTAATACGAGCAAAAAGATACTGTTTTGCAACATTAAAGGAGGAACAACATGAACATCGGTACGATTAAAAGAGAAGCTAAAGCTTCTTTAAAGAATCGCTGGGGACTTGCGATTCTACTGACCGTGGTGACGTACGGAGTATATACGCTTCTGCCTATTCCATTTGAAATTGTGGCAAGCGGCGGCTATGACAATTGGATGAAAGATGAATCTGATTCGGCGTCATGGATTTCAACTGCTTTTGCCATTGTCTTTTCACCTCTTCTTATGGCGAACTACTGGGCATTTTTAGGTTTAGCACGAGGTGAATCTGTTCAATTGGGGCACTTGTTTAAAACATTCCAAGACTTTGGTCTTTATGTAAAGTCATTAGGGATTTATGTACTTATGACTCTTTATGTGATGCTGTGGTCACTGCTTTTACTGATTCCTGGAATTATCAAAGCACTGGCATATTCACAAACGTACTATATTTGTAAAGACAATCCTACTTACTCGATGAATCAAGCGATTACAGAAAGCCGCAGGTTGATGAATGGTTATAAAGGACAGTACTTCCTGCTGCTACTAAGCTTTCTTGGCTGGTTTTTATTAAGTATTATTACACTAGGAATCGGCTTTTTATGGTCTATTCCATACCTTTCTGCTTCACTTGCCCGTTTTTATGAAAATTTGTTAAATGAACGCTCATCGCATGCTGAATAATAAAAAAATCCTCTTCCACGTGAAGGGGATTTTTTTACAAGAACACTGTTTGCATAAGTGAAGCTCTGATGTCATAAAGCTTACTAAGAGTCTAGAAGAAAGGCAGGAGCTTATATGTATACTACAAATGAAATTTGTCAGCAGTTTGGCCAGATTTTAAACGCTAAAAGCAAAGTTAGTCCAACAGGATGCTCAGTGTCTCTTAAAAGAAGCTTTCAAGCTCATGTTCAAGGGCGGAAAAGCAGCTCTGTCGTTCCTGTTGGTGTATCATTTGAAGCAATAGACGCACAGGGAAACGCGTTAAACTTGGCTGAAATTGCTATTTTACAAGAAGAAATCCCCCGTTTTACAGAAGCTGCTGCGCGGCAAGGTCTTATCGTAAGCGCTTTGCATAACCATTGGCTTTTTACAGAACCGGTCCTTATGTATCTTCATATTCAATCTGTAGAGCCTCCTTTACATTTTGCGAAAAAAATGGCTTTTTGTTTTACAACCCTCAAGAGTCTTCCCGTTCCGACAAACGAATAATTTATTAAACGCGTCTCTCAGGTACATTAGAGCGGTGAAAGATGTTTTTTTTGTACCTATAGATTATTAATATAGCTAAAAAAACCTCCTTACCTTTTAAGTACTTAACAAAAGGGGAATGTTTATAAAACATTCCCCTTTTGTTATTTTTAACATTTAATCCAGCTTGCGTCCAAATCTCCCCAAGTTTCCGGAAGAGAAGCAGTGCATAAAATATAATCAATGTGCTTTAAAGAATCTATTTTGTAGTTCGCCTTCACTTCTAGCTTGGAATGATCAGCCAATACAATAGTCTGGTTTGCATTAGCGGTGAAGATTTTAGACAGCAGACACTTTTCTAAGTCAAAGCTCGTAATCCCAGCTTCGGGATGAAGGCCGTCAATTGAAATAAAGGCTTTATCTACATAAAATTCTTTTGCAACCCTTTCTGCTAGGGATCCAGAAGCCCGAAAATGTTTGCTTCTTACATGACCTCCTAGAAAAATAACTTCTCCGCTGAAAACCTGCTTGTTTTGGTAGTCGATTAGCATAGTCACAAGAGGAAAGGAATTTGTAATAACCGTTATATTAGAAATATTGACAAGTGACGAAACCATTTGCATGGTCGTGCTGCCTTCATCTATAAAAATAACGTTGCCTTCTTCTATCAGCTCAGCTGCTTTACTCCCTATTTTTTTCTTTTCTTTGTTTCTTATGACTTCTCGCTCAAACATAGGCGGCTCAACAATTTCTGTTTCTATTTTCACGGCCCCGCCATACACTTTTTTTAACTTTTTTTCTCCTTCTAATTCTTCTAGATAACGGCGAATAGTCTCAGTCGATACATCAAAAGCGTGCGCTAAGTCGTTTACTTTGACTTGCCCTTGATGTTCAATCATATCTAAAATTGTTTTTTTACGTTGTTCTGCCAACAAAGACACATTATTGCACTCCTAACTCTACGAAAAAATTTGCTCATGGAAAGATTATATTTTCTTTTTTCATGCAGACCTTGCTTCTTTAACTCTTGAAAGATAGTATTACGCTAAATTTTATACTGATTCGCGAGAAATTTTACCGGCACCGCCTAAACACGTTCATTGCTGAATCTCCTTCCTCTTCACTGTCGAATGAATCGCTTCTAGCAATCTTTCGATATCTTGTTTATGTACGTCTCCAATGTTTCCAATTCTAAAGGTGTCAACTTGAGAAACTTTTCCAGGGTAAATGACGAAACCTTGTTTTTTTAAAGATTGATAAAATCCTTGAAATGTAAAAAGAGAATCGTTAGGGTAAAGAAATGATGTAATAATAGGTGACTGCTGTTTTGATTGCAGCAGCGTATTAAACCCTAGCCTTCTCATCCCTGTCACTAGCAAGTGCTGATTTTCTCGATACCGCTTAAAGCGACCTTGGACTCCCCCTTCTTCTTCAAGTTCGAGTAGCGCCTGATAAAATGCCCGGACCACATGAGTTGGGGAGGTAAAGCGCCATTTTCCTTTATCTCTTTCCATCGTTTTATATTGATCATAAAGGTCGAGTGAAAGGGAACGGGCATTTCCTTTACATTTTTCAAGCTCATCTGTTTTAGCAATGACAAATCCGAATCCAGGAACGCCTTGAATGCATTTATTCGAACTGCTGATAAGTAAATCAATCTGCAGCTGCTCTATATCCATGGGTATACCGCCAAAACTGCTCATGGCGTCTACAATGGTCATTTTATTATAGCGCTTAGCAATACAACATACTTCTTCAATAGGATTTAAAATTCCTGTTGTCGTTTCACAGTGAACGACAGCTACATGAGTGATGTCTTCGTCTTCTTGAAGCATTCGTTCAATCACATCTGTATCAAAAGACTCAGTTTCATTTACTTTATATACAGTGTTATTAATTCCGATTGCTTCACACATATGAACCATTCTTAAGCCGTAAGCTCCATTTGCTGCTATCAGGATTTTCCCTTCGACTCTCGGTACGAACGTTCCGATGGCTGCTTCTACACAAAACGTGCCGCTTCCCTGCATTAACACAGCAGTGTATAAAGAAGACGCCGTTGCCAGCTTGACTAAACGCTTTCTTATATCTTGGACGAGATTATTATATTCATCATCCCATGTACACCAATCTTTCAGCATCGTTTCGCGAACCGAAGCTGTCGTAGATAATGGACCTGGAGTTAAAAGCAAATATGGATTTTTCATGATAATCCTCCTCTTTATTGTTGTTCCAATTGATTAATCACTTGATCAAGGTCAGATATACGATCCACTACGAAATTTGCCCCGGCTTCTTCTAAACGGCTTCTCACTTCTTCCATTTTTATTTTTAATACTTTTTGATCCATATTCTTTTCTGCTTCTTCAGAAAGTCCCATCTCACTGCTTCCTAAAATCACGCCTACTGTCCACATGCCGGCATTTTTTCCTTCTTGCATATCCGTCACGGTGTCTCCTACTTTTATGATACGATTCATAGGAAAGACATCTAACTCCATGGCATTACGGTAACACATCCATGGATACGGCCGGCCTGCTTTTACATCATCTGCTGTGAAGTAACAGTCCGGTGAATATCCTTTTTCTTTTGCTTTTGGCGCAACAATCTCCATCATTTTTTTCGTATATCCCGTCGTAGAACCTATTTTAATATTTCTATTTCGCAAACGCTCTGAAAGCTCAACAGCTCCAGGAATAGGCGTGGTGAAGTCTTCTAATATACAAAATAAGCTTGATTCAAATTCATCATTCAGTTTTGCAACATCTTGTTCTGTTGACTTTGATCCGTGTGCCTTTTTCCATTCCCGTTGAATACGCGGCATCTTAAGAAGCGCTCGGATATGTTCAATTTTCAGCATGCCCATTGGCTCTCTAGCTTCTTCAATTGTAATTTCTACCTTATGTCTTTTAAATACCTCTAAAAACGCCTCAAGCGGAGCAAAACACCCGTAATCAATCATTGTTCCAGCCCAGTCGAATACTACAGCTTCAATTTTTTTCATTTTTCCTCTTTCCTTTCGTTATTTAATTTGCTATTTACAATGTTTTTGATAAATAGTTTTCTCATTCGTAGAGAATTCCTACGATGGACGAAAGCGGTAAAAATAATGAGTGCACTTATATCTGAGGCTGTTTTTTTACACTTAACAAAATGAAAGTGCTTTAGATGTTGATTATTGTTTATTATTGTTGTTTTTCATTTTTTTTATAACTATTACATATTATAACATGTTAAAACAACAAAAAACCACAATAATAAACAACTATAAAAGTGATGTAAATTCCTTTAAGATTTATTTGGAGATTTGTTCTATGTAGTTTTGAGAAGCTGCATAAAAACAAAACCCAGCACTTTCTTATAAGTGCTGGGTTTCTGCTTTATCTATTTTCGCGTATATCTTTTTCAATTTTCCGCAATGCTTTTTTTGATCCTCGCTGCAGATCATGCTGCTCTTTTCGGTCTTTATAGCTAATAAATAACGAATCGAGGTCATAGCCTTCGGGATATAATTCAGCAGCTTTGATTTCAAGAGCTACTCGCTTAACGTTTACTTCAATTAACTCATTCTGATAGAGTACGACTATATTGTTTGTGTTGTCTTTAGACTTATACACAATCGCATGTTTCTCATAATCTAACAGCTTGACTCGATCTCCTATTTGGTATTCAACACGGTCTTTTTTCTTTTCCTTCAAAATAGTTGGTTTTTTTATTTTATTTTCTCTAACGACTTCAGTATCATACGATTTGCTTTCCATATAGAACTTTGCTTTTTGTAAAATCTCTTCTTCTACCTTCATCTTCTTTGAGATCCAAAGCGCATTGCTTTCTCCAGATGTGCCAATTAACAGCTGATACAGCGGTTCTAATGTTTTACTGTTGAACTGCATCGCGGCATTCATAAAGTCAGGATGAATTTCTGAGAAACGCTTAATTTCTCCGTAATGCGTAGTCGCGACCGTTATGCAGCCCATATGATAAAACTTTTCTAAGATTGCAATCGCAAGTGCAGCTCCTTCATTCGGTTCGGTGCCGCTGCCAATTTCATCGAATAGGAGCAGCGTATTGTTCGTTGCTTTTTGCAAAATAGCCGATATATTTTTCATGTGTGAGGAAAAGGTGCTCAGCGCATTTTCAATACTTTGGTTGTCGCCGATATCGACAAAAATATGTTCAAACAATGCAATTTCTGTTCCTTCATCAGCTGTAATATGAAATCCTAACATTGTAGCGAGTGTCAGTAGCCCAATCGTTTTTAAGACAACGGTTTTTCCTCCTGCGTTAGGTCCTGTAATAATTAAGCTCCGATAATTCTCGCCAATTTCGAAGTGAAGCGGAACAATTTCACCAGTTAACAGCGGGTGATATGCGCCTTTTAAATGAATATATCCATAATCATTAATTTTAGGTTCGATTCCTTCTGCCTGTTTACTGTATTTTGCTTTGGCAAACACCATGTCGTATTGGCTAATTAGCTCTAAATTAATATGAATATCAGCTAGCTTCTCTAACACTAAACCTGTTAAAGATGCTAAAATTTGATACTCTTCTACCTCTTCTTCTGCTTTCAAAATCGCTAGTTCTGCATTCAGCTTTGTAATAGATGCCGGCTCTATGAACACTGTTGACCCTTTAGAGGATGTTTCAACAATTGTTCCTCCAACGTGATTTTTATAGGAGGCCTTAATCGGAATCGTATAGCGGTCTCCTTTTTTACTGATGAAGAAGTCTTGAATATACTCTTTGTTTTTACCGTTTCGTAAAAATTTCGCAAGCTGTTCTGAAATCTTAGCTTCCGTTCCTTCTATATGTCTTCTGATACGCTTAAGCTCTTTGCTTGCCGCAGCATCTACTTTTCCAGCTTTGATGGCAAAATTAATTTCCTCTTCTATATTTGTCAGTTCTTTCATCGAATAAGCATAGGAACTTAAGAGCGAAGCAAAAAATTCTTTATCCACCATATATTGTTTTACTTTTCTGCAGCCTTTTAAAAAATCGGATACGCGCATTAGCTCTTCGGGCTCTAAAATCATGCCTTTTTCAAGCTTTTCGATGACTCTTCCTATACCTGAGACACCTGATAGCGGAAGTGATTTCTCAGCATCTAGAAGTCTTCGTGCTTCCGTTGTTTCTTTAAGTCGGTTTTTTACTGTTTTAAGAGATGTGCTCGGCTGAAGTTTATCCATTAATTGTTTTCCCAGCTCACTTACGCAGTGAGATTTTACGATTTCTTTTAATTCCTGATACTGCAATTTTTCAAATGTCATCGTATTCATGGTTTTTCTCCTCACTATGATCTGTCATCACATATGAAGATACCTATTTATTAGAAGGCAATGAAAAAGGTAAACAAAAAAAGCTGTGGTGATCCCACAGCTTTTTGCGTTCATAAGGTGTCTAAACACATATCACGAAAGAAAGCTCTGTAAAAACAGACGCCTCTTTCGCGACAAATGCTGAACCCTTTATAAAGCATTGCAGGTATCTTCATAGGCAGTGAAATAAATCCATAAGCAAATAAAGGGTACCTTCATTCTCCAAAAAATACCCGTCTTGCTTATTTAATTTATTTCATTCAATTGTTCCTATTTAGATACTACTCCGCTCATAAAAGCACCTCATCTATATTTTAGTTTTCATTGGCTTCTAATTTACACTCTTATCATACTATATGAAAAAGCGTGCGTAAAGGAGACAGTAAAAAAGCTCAAGAGCATAACTTGAGCTTTCATGACAAAAGAAAAAAACGAAGGAGCGCCATCATTCCAACTCCGCTAATAACGGTGATGGATAAGCTTTTTGTTTTCAGCGCAATCAGTAAGGTTGGAATGACTACGACAATGACGGGCCAGTTAATCTTTACGCTGTCATTTGTTTGAATGATAAAGTTTTCTACAACAAGTGCTGTTAAAATACAAATAGGAATATAGGATAGCCATTTTAATACGGGTTCTGGCAGCGCGATGTTACGCACAACTAAAAACGGAACAATACGAGGAACTACGGTAACAAGGGCACACCCTAAAATAATGATAAGTGTTGAAGAGTGGATACTCATTTATCCGTCACCACCCCAATTGTCGCTACAATAATCGTTGAAATTAATACAGCCACATGTGAAGGTACCAAAAAAGACAGCACAATCATAATAATCGCCATATAAAGAATTAAACGTAAATAATGATTAAGCTTTGAAGGTAACACGCTTTCGATTTGTAAAACAAGCAGAGCTAAAAACATAGCCGTTAAGGCAAAATCAAACCCAAAGGCTTCCGGGTCAGATAGCAAATGGCCAAAAATAGCTCCTATCGTACAGGCGATAATCCAGCTGACGTAAGCCGTTATATTTAATCCATTCATCCAGCGGTCATTAATTGGCTCCCCTTTTACAATTTTACTTGAAGACACTCCAAATGATTCATCCGTCAGAAGTGCTCCAATTCCAACGTTTTTTAATAACGAATATTTTGTAAATTTAGGTGCGACCGTAGCACTCAAAAGAAAATGTCGTAAGTTAACGATGAATGTTGTGAGAATAATAGCTGAAATCGAACTGTTTGCAACCATGAGTGCACAAATAATAAACTGTGCTGCCCCGGCATACACGAGCGCTGATAATAAAGTAACTTCCATAACGGAAAGATGCGAGGACACTCCGACAATCCCGGCGGCAAGACCTATGCTTATGTAACCGAGTAGCGTAGGAACACAGTCCTTAGCCCCTTGTCTGAACGTTAAATCCACTTTTTCTCTTTGTTGTACTGCTTTTTCTGCAATCACCGTACTCCCTCCTTTTCTGCTATATTATACATCTATACGTTATATTAAACAACGGTATGTTATACTATCTTTATAATAATTAAAGGAGTACAACAATGGACGCGATTCAAGATATTATTGCTAAAAATCTTGTTAAATTACGAAAAAATCGAAATTTGACGCTTGATCAAGTTTCCGAATTAACGGGTGTGAGCAAAGCAATGCTTGCACAAATTGAAAAAGGTAAATCCAGTCCCACGGTTACCACGCTTTGGAAGATCGCCAACGGCCTTCAAGTCTCTTTTTCCGTATTTATGAAAGAAGACACTCCGGATGTCCAGAAAGTGAGTATAAAACAGCTAAATCCCATCACGGACAACAAAGGTGATTACTTAGTGTATTCTTTTTTTCCTTATCATCCGGAGAAAAAGTTTGAAATTTACATTGTTACATTAAAGCCCGGATGCGTGCACGAAGCGAAAACTCACTTAGGAGATGAATACTTACTTATTAAAGAAGGAGAATTAACGGTTCGTTTTGAAAATGAAGAACATGAATTAGTCTCAGGAGACGCTCTGCATTTTTCAGGAAATACCTCTCACAGCTATATCAATTCATCTGAAGAAGAAGCAAGCTTTTTTTTGCTTATGCACTACCCCGAATCATAAAAAAAAGAGCGTACGGATCATCCGTACGCTCTTTTTTATTAAGCTGCGTGGGCTTGTTCTTTTTTCATTTTTTTGTTTTTCATGTACCCGATGCCTACAACTGCAATAGTTAAGATAACTTGAACAGCGAGATGTAAAGCTGTGCTTGGAACAAATCCGCCGATAATTTTATCTTCAACAATCATTTTTCCAGCAGACCATGCAAGCATCGCCGCTCCAGCGTAAATGATAATCGGAAATTTTTCCATTGCTTTCATAATAAAGCTGCTTCCCCAAATAATAATCGGAATTGAAATTAATACACCAATCATAATCGGGACAAATTCATGAGCTACACCTGCTAGAGCTAATACGTTATCTAATGACATGACCGCATCTGCGATAATGATCGTTTTAACCGCGCTCCATACCGTTGCTCCACCTTGAGGATTGTCGCCGTGATCGTGATTGTCCGCTAATAATTTATATGCAATCCACACTAGCATCAAACCGCCGACCGCTCCGATTAATGGTATTTTCAATAAAGGGACAATAATAGCCGCAAATAATAATCGAAGACCAATCGCGCCGCCTGTTCCAATTAAAATCGCTCTTTTTTGTAAATCTTTTGGTACATTACGAGCCGCCATTGCAATCACAATCGCGTTATCCCCGCTTAAAATTAAATCAAGAAAAATAATTTGCAGCAAACCTTGCACTGATACGCCAATTAGTTCCTCCATAGTTACCTCCACCTTCTCTTTTTATGTAACGTTTCTCCTCTAAATGTCCGAGCCTTTTCCTCCTTTTTTATAATTGAATACAAAAAAGACCCTTACCAAATAAGCGGTAAAGGTCTTGCTAACAACATAATGTCGCCAACAAAGCCGAGAGATAATCTCTGTAATGACGACTTTGCTGTTAAAGCTACTCCCCTTTAGGAGATACGTTCAATTATTTGTTTGTATTTACACCACTTATACTATAGCATCTCCTACATTCTGTCAATCGTTTTTTATGTAAAACGATTATCAACGCTTTCTCTTTCAATCAATTCATAGTTCGAAAGTGTAAGCTTTTCGACTTCTTCGCCGTTAACTAGCTTAATAATTCGCTGTGCCCCCATTTGTCCCGCTTCTTTATAGTAATATTTTACGGTTGTTAAGCTCGGATGAATCACACCTGTAATTTCATAGCCTCCAAAGCCGGTAATAGATACATCTTCAGGAACGCGCAGTCCGTTTAAATAAGCTGCCTTTAACGTACCAAGCGCAATGTTATCGGTCGCACATACAATCATGGACGGGTTAAATTCTTTCATCACTGCCGTAGCTGCTGCGATTGCATCGCTCATGCTAAAGCTTGTTTGATAACAGCGGATCTCGCAATCGCTGTCTTTAAGACCTTGCTTTACACCTTCTTTTCTCTTTACACCTACAGCTATGTCTTTTTCGGTTACGCCTAAAAAAGCGATTTTTTTATGCCCTTTTTCCCCTATGTACCTTCCAATGTCGCATGCAGCCTCGTAATCTTGGTGAATTAAACTGTGGACTTCTTCATGCTGCTGTCCAATTAGCAAAACAGGAATTGAAATTGTGCGGAACGCTTCTAAATGAGCTTTTGTGATTTGAACGGCAAGAAGAATAATACCGGCTACCTTCTGCTTAGCCAGCGTATAGATATTTTCGATTTCTCTTTCTAAATCTTGATTAGAATTGGAAATAATCATTTGATAGTGGTGGTCTCTAAGTTCTTGGTCAATACCATCTAATGTGCGGGAAGTCGCAAAAGAACCCATGCGCGGAACAATTACACCAATAATATTTGTTTTTTTTGCTTTTAAGCTTTGAGCAAAAGCATTTGGGCTATAGTTTGTTTCTTTAATAATCTCTTCGATTTTTCGTTTCGTCGCATTGCTCACAGACCCTCCGTTAAGGTAGCGGGATACAGTGCTTTTTGCTACTCCTGCAAGTCGAGCGATATCTGCAATAGTTGTCATTCTCTCATCTCCGTATTTTGTTGCTGCTTCTTTCACAGTATACACGAATATCGCGTGTATATTAAGTAACTGCTTTACTTTTTGCTTCATAAGCAGTATGATAACCTAAAAGTGGACAATCATTATCCACATTGTACACATATAGCAGGAGATGATGTTTTTGCATATGAAAACAGGAGTTGAGCAATCGGTGTATGCCATTTTGCTGCTTACGTTTTTACCTGAAAAAGCTGTGCTGCCAGGAGATGTTATCAGCACTCAGCTTGGAGGTTCGCCTACGTATTTTCAAAAGCTTCTTCGCAAGCTGGTTAGCGCTGATTTACTTGCTTCCGTTCCTGGAAGCAAAGGTGGATTCCGCTTAAAGAAAACGCCGGAAGAAATTCGAATCTATGACGTATACGTAGCCATTGAAGGCAAGCAGTCTCTTTATTCATCAAGCGGTATTTTTCACGATATGCTTAATTTAAAAGACAAAGATATTTGCTTATTATCCGATTTAATGGAAGAAGCCGAATCTTCATGGCAGTCCATTTTGAAACGGCAAACCATTGCTACGCTCACAAATGAAATTCACAAAAAATGTCCAAAAGAAAACCTGGACATGTTAAAAGCAACAGTAGAAGAAAAAATGGTGCTGTAGCACCCAAAGGAGATTATCATGGAAAACTTAAATAGATATTTTGATTTATTCGATCAATCACGTACAAGCGAACAAGCATTTGAAGAATTGGTGAGCCTTTTTTCAGACGATATCGTATTTGTCTTAAACGGCCACGAAAAGCAAGGAATTGAAAACTGGAAGCTGTTTGTGAAAATGGTGTTTAAAGAAAATGCTGATATTAAACATATGTTCGAAGGCTGGAAAGCAGTTGAAGGTACAGATAAGTTTGAAACGCCTTGGGCAGTGTGCGGAAAACGTTCATCTGGCAGCGTATTTACTCAAACGGGAAAAGACATTGCTAAGCTAGATAAAAACGGGAAGATCAGTTATTTAGAAAACGTACCTGATGACACAAACATGTTTGATACGTATAAAAACTAATATAAAAAAGAAGGGCTCTTCTAGCCCTTCTTTTTTTACGGGGCAAACCCCTCTTGAGAAAGATAAATCATCGAAGAAGGATAAAATTTTTCAAAATAACGAATGGCTTTGATATGAATGTCTTTCTCATACCAATCGAGGAAACCGTGCTGTTCAAATAGTTCGGGCATCCCTAGCCTTTTAGACGTTTTCCCTAAGGAACCGTCTCCTAAGTACAAGGTATCAATGCAAATTCGGTCCATCATTCCTTCTATTTTCCCAGGAAATTCAGGGGTGAAAGGAAGCATTGGAGCAATGGTTACTTGCGTTGAAATTCCGCTTTCTTTTACTTTTTTTAACGCGTTCATACGAAGTTTCATCCCCGGAGCATAAGGAGAAAAAATTTGTTTTACATCTTCTCGGTCTGTTTCAATAGTCATCGATACGCGAAGATCACATACTTTTTGAAGCTGTAAAAGCAAATCAATATCTCTCGTCACAAGCGGCGATCTTGTTTGAATCAGTAAAAAATCAGGCGGATGATTGATCATCGTTTCTAAAAGAGCCCGAGTGATGCCTGCTTTACGCTCAGCAGGCTGATAGGGATCTGTCGCTGAAGACATAAAGATGCGCACTGGCTGCTCTTTTTTTCGCAGTTTTTGTATTTCTTTTTGATAGACTTCAGCTGCGTTGACTTTAAGCTCTAGCCACGTCCCCCACTCCATTTCTTTAAAACGCTGAATTGGCAGTTCTCGCACGTAGCAAAATTTGCAGGAAAATGCACATCCGGCATACGGATTTAAACTATGAGTATAACCAGATGCTAAAAAGCCGGTCGCTTTTGTTAAAATACTTCTCGAAACCACGTCTCTTTTGTTCATCTTTCTCACCTCGTTGTCTAATAAGCATATCAAGTTCGCAAATGAAAAAACTACTTTCCACATGGAAAGTAGCCCTTTATGTTTTCAATTCATCAACTTTGATTTTCTTTCTTTTCACTTGTCGTTTCAAGTAAAGAGGTTAAATATAAATTTAACTCAAATTGGTCCTTTTCAATAAAATCAGATAATACCGGCTGCTCTTCTTTTCCCATCTTTCTCCACTCCCTTTGTTTTTTATGTATGTGTTTTCAATCATCAATGGATAAAAGTAATGTACTTAACTCTACCCGTATCTAAACAAAAATAATCATGGTATTTTATACTATTTTTACATTTATGCACGTTTTATTTGTATATTTTTTACAACATCACGCACATTAATAGCAAGATTAGCAAACGCATCTATTCTACTATGCAACATGAGAGGGTTTTCATCATGACGATTAACAAATCAAACGATTGTTCTAGTCTAGCTGAAGTAGTTGACCGAATTTTAGATAAAGGTGTGGTAATTGACGTATTCGCTCGTATTTCCGTTATTGGTATTGAATTAATTACCATTGAAGCTAGAATCGTGATTGCGAGCGTGGACACATGGCTAAGGTACGCCGAGGCCATTCGATTGCTTCATAACGAAAGAGAAGATTTCCTTTCTTCCAATAACAGCGGAAACAAACTTGAACAGCTAAACCTTTTGCAAGATTTAGATTTATAAACTCATAAAGGTGGATTAGAGAAGTGAAAGTAGCCGAAATCATGGAAGCCGTGACTGATTTTTTTAAAGAACACGTCGCTCCTCCTCATCGAATTATTTCGTATGAATCGATTCAAAATGGAGGATGGAAAATAACACTTGAAGCATTTGAAGAACAGGAATATATGAGGCGCTATGCAAAAGATGAACTGCTTGGTATCTATGAAGTGCTGGTCAATAAGCAGCATAACATTACGTCTTTTTCACGCACCAGCCTGCGCTATCGAAGCTCTCCAGCAGAGAAGTAAGCCTATTATTTTAATGGAAAGGAATGAAACAGAAATCGATGAGTGAAGCAACGGGCATTTATATTTTTTGCAGCATTCCCGCCACCGAGGCGCATACGTTTGGCAGCGTCACGATTGACCATCAAGAAAGAGCTACTTTTACCATTCACTACCGAGATGCAGCTATAGTGGCCGCGGCCTTTCCTCTTAAAGTTTATCACCCTACAAAAGAGAATGTCACGGCGCATCAGCAGGTGATTTCTAAAGTAATGAATGAGCATGATTCGGTTATTCCAATCAGCTTTGGCAATGTGTTTCATAGTCAACAAGATGTTGAAATGCTGTTAGAAAACTTATATCCACAGTTCGCCTCCCTTTTCCCACAGTTAAAAGGAAAAATAGAAGTCGGACTAAAAGTAATTGGGAAAGCGGACTGGCTGAAACAAAAAGTGAATCAAGACTCTTCTTTGCAGCAAGTACGAAACCCGCGTTCTGCCAGTGCTGATTTTTATAAACAAATTGCGCACGGAGAAACAGCTCAGAAATTCTTTTTAAAGCTTCAGCACGACTGTAAAAAAGAGCTGTATCAATATTTAGAACCGATGGCTGAAGCGTCTAGACTTAACCCTCCTATTGTCGAAACGATGCTTTTGAACGCTTCTTTTTTAATTGATCGAGAAAAAGAAGCAGCGTTTGATGAACGTGTAAATGACCTGTATGAAAAGTGGAAACACAAAGCCGATTTTAAATATTCCGGACCGTGGGCTGCTTATAACTTTATTAATATTCAATTAAAAGTAGAAGAGAATGTATGATTCATAAACTGCTGCTGTCTCCTGTCACCCTCATTGTAAAAGTAGGACAGAAAATCAAGGAAGAAGCGGATAAAGAACTTTACGATGTCTCTTTTATTCAGCAAAAAATCGTTCATCTTCAAATGATGTATGAGCTTGGAGAAATACCAGAAGATGCATATATGGAAAAAGAAAAAGAACTGCTGCTGAGGTATGAAGCAGCAAAAGAATACGAATTAAAAAGATGGGAATCAATGACGAAGAAACAAAAGTGAGGTTAAACGATGGAAAAACTCATTTATTTATATGGTCTAGTTCCAACCGAAGAAGCTAAGCAAATTTCCTTCCCCGCCCTTGAAGGCATGGACAAGAACAACCCTATCTATACTCTTTGCTTTGATGATATTACCGCATTTGTATGCGACTTGCCAAGCGCTGAGTATTCAGAAGAAAGGCTAAAAGAAAAGATAGAGCAAGATATGAAATGGCTACAAGACAAAGCTATGCATCACCATGAGACTCTTCTTTTCTTACAGAAGCACTACACGCTTCTTCCAATGAAATTCTGTACTGTCTATAAAAGCAAGGACAGCTGCCAAAAAAGCATTGTCGATAACAAAGAAAAAACCCTCTCTTCTCTTCAGCTTTTAAAAAAATCTGAAGAATGGAATATAAAAGTGTATGCCCATACGAATCATTTAAAGAGCTATCTCTTAACATACAATGAAACGATTCAAAAGAAAAAAGAAGAAATAAATACGCTGCCTCCGGGCAGGCAGTTTTTTGAACGTAAAAAGATAGAAAGGCTTATTGAAGAAGAAACAGAAAAAGAACAGCTTTCGCTTTGTGATAATCTGCACAGTGAGATAAGTCCCTACGCTGCTTATCATAAAATCAAAAATAACTGGAGTCAAAAAATAACCGGCGACAGCTATAGCATGTGCTGGAACAGCATCTACCTTTTGTCCAAGAGCAATGTGGAATCGTTTCTAAAAGCCATTAGCAACAAGCAAACGCTTTACAAAAACATGGGACTAAACATTGAAGTAACAGGACCATGGCCTGCTTATCATATCGACACTCTGCGCTCGGAGAAAGATGCGGGATGACATCGCTGCGAAAACAAACGCTCGAGCAAAAAGACATTGCCCTCATTGATATATTAGATGTGATCCTCGATAAAGGAATTGCCATTAAAGGTGATGTATTGATTTCAATTGCCGGAATTGATTTAGTCTATCTTGATCTGCGGGTACTGATTTCTTCTGTAGAAACGCTGATAGGCTCACATGATCGTCAAATCATTTCTTCTGAGCAGTTTGAACAGGAAACGGAGGCGTTGCGAAATGGAAAATAACCTCAAACGAAACGGTCGCATTGAGCTGAGTGCGGAAAATGCTGAACAAGGCCTAGCGCAGCTTGTATTAACCCTCATTGAATTACTGCGGCAGCTCATTGAAAAACATGCGATTCGCCGAGTCGACAGCGGAAACCTAACGGACGTTCAAATCGAAGATCTGGGCGTGGCGTTGATGAAGTTAGAGAACAAAATGGAGGAGCTAAAATCAGTGTTTAACTTTACAAATGAAGATTTAAATATTGATTTAGGTCCCCTAGGAAAAGTGTTATAACAAGGAGTGAAAAAATGGCGGCGGAACATAACGGGCAGCTGGGCACCATTGTAGAAGTATTGGAAAAAGTATTAGATAAAGGTCTTGTCATTGCTGGAGATATTAAAGTGCAAATTGCTGATGTTGAACTCTTAACAATAAAAATCCGGCTGCTTGTCGCTTCTATTGATAAAGCAAGAGAAATTGGCATGGACTGGTGGGAAACAGACCCTTACCTATGTTCCAAAGCAAATCAGTCTTATCAAAAACTTCAGGCGGAAAATGACAGTTTAACGCAGCAAGTGGCATCTTTAACGCAGCGAATTCAAGATGATTTGCTTTCGCTTGATTAACAGCTCACTTTATATAAGGAGGAATAACAAACATGAATCCTGAACAAAAATCTACGCTGTCTCCTATTTCACAAGAGCAGCAAAGCCCCGATACTCAGCTAACGGAAAAAGAAGAGCGTATGCCGGAGTATACGCATACGTCGCTTAATCCAGACTCATAGAACAAAAAGAGAAATGCCTCGGCGTTTCTCTTTTTAATGTTTCTATACTTTTCTTCATTAATCATGGCATTGTGACAAATAAAGGTAAACATAATGAACATGGTGAATGAGTACTATTATCTATTAATGACAAAGGAGAACGAGCATGAAGAAAAAAGTGATGGGAGCAGTTTATGCTCTTTTAACGGTGTTCATTTTAAGTGCTTGCAGTACCGAAGACGTTATGACAAATCATTCAAATCCAAAAGTTTCTGTTTCTACTACAGTTAAACCGCTGACGAAAAAAGAATTTAGTGAAGTTGAAACATCAGAGTTAGCAAATCCTTCTAAAGAAGATTTTCGCAGTGTACGCATGATTCTTACGTTACGCGGTACCGATTCTCTGTCAGATATTCAAGTTAAGCTACCTCACTATAGAGAAGCTTTTAATAACATCAAAGATGATCGGCAAATAAGATATTGGTTTGGCAGCGGTGCAGATGAAGAGCAAGAAAACAAAAACATCTATACAAGAGAATTTGTCCTTTATACGAAAGGCTTAACCGATAAGCAAATCAAAGATATTTTAGCAGCAGCTAAGGTAAAGACGTCCTGGGTGGTAAAAGATACAAAAGCGAAGGATCAATCTGAATTTGCTGCTGGTAAAAACATAAAGTTTGAAGCAAAATAAAAAATGCACCAATTAGCAAAAGCCCCCTTTATTAAAAGAGGGCTTTCTCCTATTATATGAAGAACAATTACCTTGTCACCTGCAGCTAAAGGTTTGGGTTTGAGGCCAGACTTTCAGAGTGCAGCATATCTTCTAAGCTATCTACCCGTTATAAACGCTAGCGCATGTTCCAGGCTTCGGCTCATAGTAGCAGTGATTTTTGTATTGACCAGAAGCGGGCTGGCCGTACCATGTTGGAGGGCATGGAGCGGATGGATTAAAGTACCACAGTGCGTATTTCCCCGGGTGTTCTCTCCAATAATCCAAATTCTTTTTGGCTAACCTTTTTTCAACACCTCTTGCTCTTTGATAAAATACGTTTCCTTTTTGAACAGCCTCGAACGAATAGTTGCCTCCCTGCACCTGATAAATAACTTGCGGAACGGATCTTAAATTCTTGAAATCTAAACAGTTTGCTTTAAGGCGATTTACAATGACATTTCCAACATACAGCATGCCTTGTTTTCCTTCGCCTTCAGCTTCTGCTCTCATCATCCTTGCCATTAAAGCAACGTCTGAATCTCGATAATTTACTCTTGGCATTTTTTCACCCCAAAAATATACTATGAGAAAATTAGTTAAAGGTGAAACAGAAATATTAACCAATGATCTCGCTTAATATTTCTGTCGTGCACGGAAATCAAGAGCGGTGTCACAAGCAATCTATACGAGTTGATTTCTCAAATTTGTTCGCTTTTAGACGATATGGGTTTAGTTGTGTCTTCACCTCGCTATAAAAAATAACCTCCGCTAAATAGCGGAGGTTATTTTTTATTTATCCAGCCCACACGTCTTTTGCATATCGGCCCTTTTCTTCTAGCTGCTGCAGCCATAAGCGAGCGTCTGCTTCACTCACTTTATGAACTTCAGCATAACTTTTAATAAGCGTTGCTTCAACGTCAGGTGCCATTTGGCTTCCGTCTCCGCAAATATAGAAGTGCGCTCCTTGATCAAGAAGTTCAATCAGTTTCTTGCCATCTTGTTCCATAACGTGCTGAACGTACGTTTTCGGCTGATTTGGTACGCGAGAAAAAGCGGTATGAAGCGTAATGATGCCTTCATTTTGTGCGTTTTCAAGCTCTTCTTGATACAGATAGTCTTCATGAGGTGAACGGCAGCCAAAGTATAAATGCGCTTCTCCAAGCGACTTTCCTTGTTCTTTTAACTGCTTGCGAGCCTGCACAAAGCCTCTAAACGGCGCGACGCCTGTTCCCGGTCCGACCATGACAATCGGTGTTTCAGAGTCTTTTGGCAGCGTAAAGCCTGACTGCGGTGTAGAAACAAAGCACGTAATCGTATCTCCTTCTTGCAGCTCGGCAAGATAGTTCGATGCAATTCCTTTATATTCTCCATATCCGCTCCACGCTTCTCCTGAGACAACGCTAACCGTGATGCTTGCTTGTTTTTCATCCACGCGAGGTGATGAAGAAATTGAGTAATAGCGCGGGCGTATGCTTGGAAGAAGGGCGATAAATTCGCTGAATTCCATTTCACACGCCGGATATTTTTCAAGCAGTTCAAGCATTGTTAAACGTTTTGCTAACACTTGTTCTTTGTACGCCTGCTTTTCAAGCAATGCTTCAAGCTCTACTTTATGCGGCGGGCAGACCGTTTTAGCAGCCATTGCGCGAAGCTGCGTGCGCGTAACAGGATCTTGAAGCTCCACATATTGCAGAAGCTCTTCTACTGATACTGTTTTACCGAGTGGCAAATGCGCTAATTTTTCTTCTTCAGCTTCCAGACGGATTTGCTGTGATACATCTAGACCGAACCTTGCTGTTACACGATTTACTATCCCTTCATAGTTGCGAGGAATAATCCCTAAATGATCTCCTTCTTGATAAGAAGCTTCTTTTGGAAGTTCAATTTCAAGATGACGCGTGCTTCGTGCACTGCCTGGCTGTTGAAGTTCTTTGCTTAATACGACGTTTGCTGAAAACGCACCGTGCATTTTAGCAAGCGGCATGTCCGCAGCGCTGTCGACAAATTGAAGTGAAAGCGTAGATTTATTATCTTCACTGTTTTCAATGTCGAGGTTAAAGTAGGCTGCTACGTCACTCCACATGTGTTCACGCCATTCTTCATATGTGCCTTCAAAGTCGTCGCTTGCATCTGCTTCACCGCGTTCAGCGATGTTTTCTGCTCCTTTAGCGGCAAGCGTTTCATCAATAAAAGCAGGCACTTTTTGATACGTAGTAGCCCAGTTTTTATCGCCGCATCCAAATACGGAGTAGCGAACGCCTTTTACTTCATCAGCAGACGCTTGGTCTAACCACTCGACAAACTGCTTTGCGTTATCAGGCGGATGTCCGTTATACGAAGCCGTTACAATTAACACAGCTCCTTCACGCGGAAGATTTCCTGCGTGGGAATCAAGCGTTGCGACTTGCGGTGCGAATCCTTTGCTCATCGCAATATCCGCTAAATCACGCGCCGTTCCTTCGGCTGTTCCCATATTTGAACCGTATAGCACAAGCAGCGGCGTATTATGAGCGTTTTCTACCTTTTTGCGTACTTTTTTAGCAGACTGTTCAGTGCTAGGTGAAGGAATACCACCAAGCGGAATTTGTTTCGATTTTGCTTTTACCACAAAGCCTTCAGGTTTTAACGTTAAAGTTTCTTTAATATCCAGCTCGTAGTTTGTATGGTCTTCAAAATCAAAGTGTTTTAGCATCATACCAAGTACAAGCGTTGCTTCATGAAGAGCGAACTGCTGACCGATACACGCGCGCTGCCCGTTTCCAAATGGTTTAAACGCATGCTGCGGAATCGCGCTTGGGTTTTCAAAACGCTCTGGGCGGAACTCTTCTACATCGTCTCCCCAGATCGTTTTATCACGGTGAAGCTGAGGAATCAGAACCATCAGTTCATCACCTTTTTCTAACGGATATTCTCCTCCAAGCACCGTATCCTCTTTTGCATATAGAGAAAACGCAGGAGCGGTCGGCCATAAGCGCAGCGCTTCATTTAAGACCATGCCCACATATTTAAGCTGTTTGACTTGTTTGTAGGTTGGAACAGGATCTACTAGAACTCGTGCTGCTTCTGCTGCTGCTTTTTGTAATACATGTGGATTTTTCACTAAGAAATACAGCGCAAATGATAAAAGACCACTTGTTGTTTCGTGTCCCGCAATTAAGAACGTAATAATTTGATAGCGAATGTTCTCGTCATCAAGCGGCTCACCTGTTTCTGGATCTTTTCCGTTTAGCATATGCGTTAGTAGATCATCGCTTTGTTCACCGCTTGCTTTGCGATCTGCAATAATTTTATCTACTAGGTTGTTCATCACCTTAACATCTTCTTGAAACTGGCGCTTATTTTCATCATAAGCTGGGTCATCTGGATTTGCACGCTGCAGCTTTTTCATCGATTCGTCCAATGCACGGACCATACTTGTAATAAACGGGTGAGGCTGATCGCGATAAAAGCTGTTAAAGCGATAGTTAAAGCCGCAAAGACCAATGGTATCAAGCGTTAATCGCGTCATATCTTCGGGTACTTCAATATGCTCATCTGCATTTAGGCGCTCCCACTTTTGAATAAGCTGTACGGCGATATCGACCATCATCGCGTGATAGCCTTTCATTGCCTGCTGGCTAAAGCTTGGAAGTAAGATGTTGTGTGCTTTTTTCCAGTTTTTTTCATGAGTCCAGCTTGTAAATAAACCGTCTCCTGCAAAATCACGCACAAATTTAAGCGCTTGACTTAAGTTTTTATCGAATCGGGACTCATCGCATGCTTCTTTAATTAGACGCTGACTTGATAAGTAGCGCGTTACACGGCCAGGCGCTTCAAATTTAAAGATTTCCCCTAATTCATCCGCAATTTTCATCAGCGTTTGAAGTGGTTTGTCTGTGTTTAATAACGGTAAGTTTTTAAGCTCTCCAAACGTTTTTGGCTGAGGCATTTCTTTAATTGTCATGTTATCCCTCTTTCATTTGTTAAGTTTCATGATTGTCTGCTAAGTGCTGCCCACAGACTCTCTTCTACACCTGTAAGAAGTTCATCAGTTAAAGATAAGTAGTCATTTTCAATCATTTCATATACTTCCATGAAACTTCCAAATAAAATAGCAATTAGCGCATTTTCAGGAAGATTCCTAATCACACCTTGCCTTTGTCCTTCTCTGAAGAACCTGCAAACAAATGCCACCAGCTTTTGATATGCTAAGCGGCTCTCTTCTGTTAAAAAAGCTCCTTGGCTATGAGTTTTAATAAATCCAAGAGCACGAGGATGGTTTTTAGTAAATGTCACCATACCTTCAAAGATATGATGAAACCCATCTCGGTATCCATCTCTCTCGTTTGCCAGACCGCTTTCAATGCACTGTAAAAACTCATTTACGTGCTGTTGAAATAGCTCATTTACAAGGCTTTCTTTATTTTTAAAGTAGCGATAAATTGTTCCTGCTCCTACTTTGGCATTCTCTGCAATCATTGGCATCGTTGTTGCATCAAATCCTCTTTCTGCAAACAGCAGAAGCGAAGCAGAAAAAATCGCTTTTTGTTTTGTTGGAGTAGATTCCACTTTATCACCTCTTTCCAAAAACGGAATGAACGTTCATTCCGATATAATTACAAGTATAAAAAACTGCATCTTAATAGTAAAAAGATAACTAGAGAAGTGGAAAGAAAAGGTTCTTTCACTCTAATTTCATACCATTTAAAGGTAAATAATGGAGTCTTTCAGAATATTTTATGCTTACAGAAAACTAGTCCACTTATCCCCTTCATTAACATAATTTAACACAATCTATTAAAGGCAGAAGTTTAAAGGAAAAGCAACGTGGAAATAGAAAAGAGTTACACAAGGCGTAAAGGAGGATTAAAAATGAATCAAGCAAGAGTTATAGAATACGAAGAAATGCTTCGTTCAGCCATGCTTTCTAATGACGTAGAGTTATTAGAAGAATTACTTTCAGATGAGCTTATTTTTGTGAATCACTTTGGGCAATGGTTGTCAAAAGAACAAGATATAAATGCTCATCGTTCAAAAAGTCTTGATATAGCGGGCATCGAAGTGTTGGAACAAGAAATTAAACTGTTTCAGGAACTTGCCGTTACCGTTACAAAAGTAGCGCTAAATGGGTCGCTTGCAACTGGTGAATCTATTGGAGGCGAATACTGCTATACGCGAATTTGGAAAGATGTCGGAGGGAAATTAAAGGTTATTTCTTGTCACTGCAGTTCTAGAGCATAATCAACGCTGTCATAATAAAAAACATCCCTTCTTTACTAAGAGGGATGTTCCTTTTGCTCATTAAAAGATTTTCTTTCTGTCTCTGTCATCTTTTAAAATCTCCACCGCTTCACGGAACCGCTGTGAATGAACAATCTCTCTTTCTCGTAAAAATCGTAAGCTGTCGTTTAAATCTGGATCATCTGATATATCAATTAACCATTGATATGTAGCTCTTGCTTTTTCTTCTGCCGCTATGTCTTCATAAAGATCTGCAATCGGATCTCCTTTTGCCTGTATATACGTAGCTGTAAACGGAACCCCAGCAGCGTTATTGTAATAAAGTGCACTATCATGGTTCACATAATGTTCTGTTAATCCCGCTGCCTTCAGCTGCTCCGGCGTTGCATCTTTTGTTAGCTTATAAATCATTGTAGCAATCATTTCAAGGTGAGCAAACTCTTCTGTCCCAATATCGTTTAGCAGTCCAACAACTTTATCGGGAATTGTATAGCGCTGATTCAAATACCGAAGTGCTGCTGCAAGCTCTCCGTCCGCCCCCCCGTACTGTTCCATTAAATATTTGGCAAGCGTTGGATTACACGTACTTACTTTCACTGGATACTGCAATTTCTTTTCATACACCCACATATAGTTCCCGCCTTTATCTGCTTATATTTGCCATGGCCAAGGGCTTGTTCCCCAGCTCCACTTTCCATCGGTATAGCTGTTTCCATATTGCTGGAGCGGCCCGTACTTTGTTTCAAAGTTCCTTTTTAACTGCATAGCCTGCTGCGCGTATTCGTTAAACTGCTGCATAGCCTGCTGGTCATTTGGATGGGTATCTAAATACAGCGTTAATTCTACTAATGCAAAATCAATCGCCTGTATTTCTTCTAAATCCTGATAGTACTCCGGAGGTAGTTTTTTCATTCTTCATCCCTCTTCTTATCTTTGTATGGATTTTCATAGTAGTCCCAAAAAGCCGGCCACAGCGTGCCTTTTTTTAGCGCTTCTTTCGGTGAAAACTGCTGCAGATTCGGCGGCTGAAATCCCATGTATAATTGAGGCGGCGTAGAATAATATTTCACTCCTATCGGCCGGCAAGGATCATAGATACTGTGGAAAGGCTGATAGGTCTTAACCGGTGTAAACATCTTTTTTGGATTGTTATCCATGAAAAGTCCTCCTCTAAAAACACACTCTGTTTTATCCTATTCAGCTTTTATCGAGTTCATGAAGGAATTTACTTCTGACTTAGGAACCAAACTTTTTTTCATAAAAAAGACCTATGTAAAAAACGCTATAATTGCCCAATCCCTTTAGGCAGCTTTCTCATACTTTATAAAATAGTAATCAAAAAATGGACATTAACTACATGGATTTTTATTCTTACCCGACAAGGTTTCCTGGACCTCAACTCCCGCCCGATCCACCTAGACCACCAGGCGGTTTACCTACACCTAGCCCGCAGCAAGCTCCAACTTCCCCTCCGCCGGCATTTATTCCAGCTCAACAAACGGCAACTCCATTTGCTGTTGATCCAGGAGCCATTTCTCTATGTCTATTCCGCAACACGTTCATATGGCTTAGAAACGGCTCTAGCTTCTGGTATTTTCCTATTTTTGCAGGCCCGCGATCGGTTGCAGGATTTAGATGAAACGGACGTTTTTGGACCATTTTTGGTGTCGATACACGACAAATTGTTTCGTTTACGTGTTTTTAAACGTAAAAAAAGCCTTATTTTTCAATAAGGCTTTTTTGCTTACTAACTGCGATTACACTATTGTTTTTATTCCAAAACCAATCAGCAGCACTCCGCTGCATCGTTGAAAAGCTTTTTGAAATACCGGTTTTTTAAGCCACCTTTTCACGTAATCTATTACATACACCAAAATTAAAAACCACCCTACCGCTATGAGCGTCAGAATAAAACCAAGCATCAGCAGCTGTTGATTTGTATGTGCATCCAAGTTAATAAACTGTGGCATAAACGTAATATAAACCAATACCGTTTTAGGGTTAAGAAAATTACTAAGAGCCCCTTGCATATATGCTTCTTTATAGCAGCGATTAGATAAAGACTTTACAGTTTTTGTTTCTTCTGAAATGGCCTCCAATGAGAGCGTATTTTTGGTCAGAAATATTCTGATACCTAAGTAAAATAAGTACGCTGCCCCTATGTATTTAATGGTGTTAAACAGGTACACCGACTGAGCGATAGCAACAGACAAGCCAAGCACAGCAATGAACGTCCAAAACGTGAGGCCTGTAGCCATGCCGAGTATGGTAAAACGTCCTGCTTTTGCTCCGTGATGAAGCGTATTTTTCATGATAAGAATTGTATCAGCACCAGGTATCATGGACATGACCAATGCCATCAGCATGTAAGCAGCTAAATGATCCACAGTATTTCTCTCCCTTTTAAGCTATTACTAGCATCCTGTTTTCTTTTCACTTTCAAATATTTTTATATATTGTTTTGGTGTTAGCCCAACCTGACTTTTAAAAAATTTGGTCAAATGACTTTGATCACTGAATCCCGTTAAAAAAGATACGTCAATCGGTTTTTTTCCTTGCTCTAGCAGCTTTTTAGCCTGATTGATTCGAATTGTTTCCAAGTAGCTATATGGAGAGATTCCTTTTTGCTTTGTAAAAGAGCGCAGCAGCCGGTATTTGCTCCATCCAATTAGCTGACTTAACTCATCCAGCGTGATCTTGTTTGTATAGTTGTCTTCCAAATAGCTGCAGATCGTTGTGATTTCATGAGACGTGTCAACAACGGCTGACGACAGAAAAGAAAGATTTGAATGATCCCGCATGAGTTCTTCTAGCAAATATAAAATAACTCTTCTTTCCTCTAGTAATTTTCCGCTCAAATGATAAAATATAGACACATTTTATGGACGAAAGAAGGGATACCGTGAAATATAGACAAATTAAATGGCTGATTTTGCTTCTTCCAACTCTGACCATCGCGCTTTGGGAGTATGTTCGCCATGCCTTTTTGCTCCCTTACATCTCAATGGATATGGGAAATGTTCTTTCTCCGCTGCTTGTCTTTTTTGTAACGCTTGTGTTTGTCCGCTATTTATTTTCTATTTTAGAAAAAATGCAAGAGGAGCTAAGGCAAGAAAAAGAAAAGAAAGCTGCGCTTATTGAACGTGAAAAATTAGCGAGAGAATTGCATGACGGCATTGCACAGTCGCTGTTTCTCCTATCTGTTAAAATGAACAAGTTCGGAAGAAAAAACAACTTAGAGCAGGATCCTGATTTTATACGAATGAAGCAAACTCTGCAGCATGTTCATGACGATACGCGCCAAGCGATTACAAATTTAAAGCACTCTCCTTCAGACTCTTCAGAAAGCTGGACTGAAAGCATTCATCAATACGTCGATGATTTAACACATACTCATTTACTAAATGTCAATTTAGATTGGAGACTATCAGAAACAACGCTGTCGAGAAAAGAAAAAAATGAGCTGTTTGCCTGTGTGAAAGAAGCTGCTATGAACGTCATTAAACATGCAAAAACAAATAAAATCTGGATTACAGCCAGTGAAACAGCAGGCGGATGGATTTGTGAAATTACAGATTCCGGTATAGGTTTCACCTCTGAATCTCTCAAGGCCGGGCTTGGTTTACAAATTATGAAAGATCGTGCTAAAGATATGAACTGGGACTTTTCCATTCAGCGAAAACAGAACCAAACGACTGTTAGTATTAAAAAGGAGGTTACGTAAATGCAGCCATTTCGTATTTTGATTGTAGATGATCACGCTCATGCAAGAGAAGGCATTCGCGATATTTTAGAAGAATATGAAGATTTTATTATTGTTGGCGAAGGAACCAACGGGCAAGAAGCCATTGAACTGACCGGAAAATTAATGCCCGATATCGTTTTAATGGATATCGGAATGCCTGTGATGGACGGTTTAGAGGCAACAAAACAAATTAAGCTTCAGTTTCCATACGTTAAAATTGTGGTTATCACGGTTTCAGACGATATTACGGATTTATTTGATGCGCTGAAAAAAGGCGCACAGGGCTATTTGTTAAAAAACCTGCAGTCTGAAGTGTGGTACGACTATTTGCGTGCATTCGCTTTAGACGAAGTTCCTATGTCAAAAGAAATTGCGTTTCAAATTTTAAAAGAGTTTCCTCAGGAAACGTCTATTACAAAACCCGATACTCCCCTTTCTGCACGAGAGCTTGAAGTACTTCAATTAGTGGCTAAAGGACTGTCGAACCGTGATATCTCCGCGCAGTTATTTATTTCTGAGCACACGGTAAAAAGCCATTTAAAAAACATTTTAAGCAAGCTTCATTTAGAAAATCGCGTGCAGCTGACAAGCTATGCGTTTCAAAATGGCTTAATGAACTAACAGCTTTCACGAGCTGTTTTTTTATTAGCCCCTTCCTCTTATAAGCCCCAACAATCACTCTCAGGGGTGATGGCTAATTCTCCCTTTCCTTCTATAATAAAAGCACGTTAGTTAGTAAAAAGGAGGGAAAAATGATGCAGGAAAAGTGCGAAGAATCAGCGAGTACAACTAAAAAAAGCACGGCGCGTTCTCAAGGTCTATACAAAGCCATATGGCGCTGGCATTTTTATGCAGGTTTAGTGTTTACTCCGTTTCTTCTTATATTAGCTGTTACTGGCGGGATGTATTTATTCAAGCCTCAAATTGAAGAAAAACTGTACCACGACTTGTATCATGTACAAGCTCAGTCACAGTCTGTATCCCCTTCAGCACAAGTACAGGCTGTAAAGGAAAAATATCCAGACGCTGATGTGTTGACTTATAAGCCCAGTGAGCGCTCTACTCGTTCTTCAGAAGTAGGAATTTCATTAAAAGACCATACATATACGATTTATGTTAACCCTCACAATGGTCACATCATAGGAAAATTAGATGATTCGAGTCGCTTGATGAATCAAATTGAAGAGTTCCACGGAGAGCTGATGGCAGGAACAGCCGGTGATCGTATCGTAGAACTTGCGGCCTGCTGGGCAATTGTCTTAATTGTAACCGGTGCTTTTTTATGGTGGCCGCGCAAAAAAGACAAAATAAAAGGCGTGCTGATTCCTCGTTTTTCAAAAGGTAAAAATGTACTGATGCGTGACCTTCATGCAGTACCGGCCTTTTGGATTTCAGCCGGGATGCTTTTTCTTGTACTAACGGGGCTTCCGTGGTCAGGACTGTGGGGCAATGCGTTTCAGCAAGTCGCCACAAACTCAGGCGTTGGGTACCCTCCGTCTATTTGGGTAGGCAGTGCTCCTACTTCAACCGTGCAAACAAAAGATGTAGCGGACGTGCCTTGGGGAGCTGAAACGTTAGAAGTTCCAAGCTCTACAGCTTCGCAATATACAAAAGTATCGCTTGATGACATTGTCACGATTTCAAGAGAACAGCATATGCACGACGGCTACACCATTTCCATTCCGCAAGAGCCTCAAGGCGTGTATACACTTTCTGTTTTTTCACCAAGAGCTCAGGATGAAGCCACCATTCACCTTGATCAATACACCGGAGCTGTGTTAGCAGATTATCGGTACGACAATTATGGATTTATGGGCAAATTGATTGCGCTTGGTATTACGCTTCATAAAGGCACACAGTTTGGATTTATCAATCAGCTTATTGGCCTTATTATTTGTATCGGAATTGCTGGTATCGCTATCAGCGGAGCCTTACTGTGGTGGAAGAGAAAACCAGATAAAAACATGGGGGCTCCTAAAGTTCCTGAAGGAAATGCAATGCGAATCGTGACGTGTATAATCGTCGTGTTTGGTATCTTCTTTCCTTTAGTCGGACTGTCCTTAGTTATCGTGTGGCTTTTAGATTTCTTTGTCATCAAACGAATTCCAGCATTGAAGCGGTTTTTAATAAACGCATGATTTACGAAACGATGTGAGGTGCAGTAACAATGAACAAATGGAAAATACCCGGATTGGTCATACTCAGTACACTTGTACTTTCCGCGTGCTCTGTAAACAGTAACGCAGACCAGCTCTACAAGCAGCCAAAGCCGCTGTCTGCGCATGTGATGCTTCCTGAAAATATAGAGCCACAGAGCACACAGGTGTTAGAAGTGCACGTAATGCAAGAAAATAAAACGGTGGATGATGCCAAAATCGTTCAGTTTAAAGTGTGGAAAAAAGATGCTCCCGGTAAAGTTGAAACAGCAAAGGCACATTATGACGGCAGTATGTATAAAGCAAAAGCAACCTTTAAAGAGGATGGTATTTACTATATTAAAACCGATATTAATGCCCGCGGTGAGCATATCCTTCCTACTCAGCAAGTCGCAGTAGGCACCTTATCGAAAGAAGAGTTGCGTTCACTGCAGCCAGCTGAAAACGAAACGCATCATCATCACTCTCATCACTAGACATAAGCTCACGTTCATCTGCTGAACGTGAGCCTATGTCTTTCTTATGAATTCTAGCTAGTTCCATTATATGTTTTTACATTTTTTTCTTATTACTTTAAAATAAAAGTGATAAACATTTTATAAAGGAGTTTTACAGATTGAAAAAAATTGTTTCTGGTATTTTAATTTTAGTATTAGCCGTTATTGTTATGATTGAAGGAAATCCGTTAGAGCAGAACTCTTCAACGAATACCTCCTACGATGAAGTAATTACCTTCCCTGCTGATCGTTACCCTGAAACTGCAGCGCACATTCAACATGCAATCGATAAAGGAAAATCGGCTGTTTGTACAATCGACCGAGACGGGGCCGAAGAAAACCGCCGTGAGTCTTTAAAAGGCATTCCGACTAAAAGCGGCTATGACCGAGATGAGTTTCCGATGGCCTTTTGTGAAGAAGGTGGAAACGGCGCAGATATTGAATATGTAAAGCCTTCAGACAATCGAGGCGCCGGGTCTTGGATCTCACATCAAGTAGACGAGTTTCCTGACGGTACGAAGGTTTTAATTGAGGTGAAGTAAAAAGAACGGTCATCGCGACCGTTCTTTTTTTTATGTTGAGAGCCTGTATAAGAAAAAGAATAAAAAAAGAAAAATTGCTCTTGCCTAAAGATACTCTTCACTTTTAAAATAAAAACGTGTGTGTTACATATATGCATCATTGTTTTATAGGAGGAATGAGTTTCTTGGACAATCTATGGCAGCAGCTACTTCCTGCCTCATGGCAATTAACTTTATTTATTTTCTTTTTTGTCTATATCTTGCGCTACAAACAAGAGAATAAATTCAGCATGCAGCTTCACTTGCTGCTTAAGTTTCTTTATGCGGTTATTTTGATTTTAAATGCGGTGTTGTTTTTAGTGGAAAGTCAGCGCGATTTTCTTTTTTATGCAACGCTTTTCATGAGTATCCTGACTATTATTTTGATGGAGTTCACGCTTTCTGCAAAAAAACAGAACGAGCTTGATTTTATTTCAGCCGTTTCTTGCTGTGTTCTTCCGATTTTTATTTCTTTACTTGAACTTAGTTAATGAACCAAAGGCCTCTGGGGATCCAGAGGCCTTTTTGATGTTATTGATCTTTGTTGTTACGGTCCATCATATCTTTTGGATCTTCTACAATATCTTCTCGATCACGGTTGTTGTCTTTTTCATCATCTCGATACATCTTGTCATTTTTATCTACGCCAGGTACGTTATTGTTGTTGTTCATATTGTCTAAGCCCGTGTTTACAAACGCCACGTATACTTTGTCGATTTTACTATCTGCTTCTCTTACGCGGTCCGCAATTTTTTGTTCAAAATCAGTTGAAACTTCATGGTAAGTGTCGCCGTTATACGTTACAGTGTTCACCTTGCCGTTATCGTTGTTGTCAGCTGCGTCATTTCCAGCTAGGTCTACCGTTACATAGGCATTATTATTATCGCGAAGCACATATGCATCATCAACTTCCTTCATATCTTCTACATTTTGCGCTGCTTCAACTGACTTGGTCGGCTGATCAGTATTATCCATTGGGATATTATTATCTACTCCGTCATTTGTAGCAGTGTTGCGTAAGTCATTTTGAGTATTGTCCATTGCGTTATTGTCTTTATTTCCTCCACATGCAGCTAAGCCTGAAAGAAAAAGAACTGAGGAAGCAATGATAAGTCCTTTTTTCATTTTTACCATCTCCTTAAATATAGTTTGCAGTCGTATTATGCTTAATTTTTGCAAAACTATTCACAGGAAATAAAAGATTCAAAATCCCTTTTCCATTCTAAGCTTACTAAAAACACACATTGATTCACTGAATTGTTGAAGTAACGAAAATAATTTAACCCATGCATTTCCCCCAAAGGAAACAGCTTTTTATGACATATAAAAAGGTGCTTCGCGTGTTAAACGAAGCACCTTTTATCTCTCATACTATGACTGCGCTAATTCACTTTTTTAAGTTAAACTGATCGTGAGGCAGCTAATTTCTCAATCGGGGCTTGTTCAATGTCTGCTGCTGATATATTAAGCAATTTTTCTAAAACAGCCGTTATGCCCTTATTTGTTTCATTACTTTTTTTGCAGTCATTAATATGCTGGTTTAATTGTTTTTTATAAGCCTCGGTATGAATGAGCCACTGACTTAAAAGCTCTTTTGTCGCCTTTCTTTCGTCTTCGCTTTTAGCTCCAAATAAGCTTTCCATATCAGGTTCTTGAATAATTAGCTTACTAAAATCTTCGCTTACTGCAAGCCAAAAATAGTTCTTTTCGTATTCGTAATATCTGTGTTCTTTTAATAAAAAGTAGCCAATTTCAAATTCAATGCGATAGAGCGGCTGGTTAACTTTCGGCGCATGAAGGCTTTTAAAGTTAATATGCTCTACATCATCTACATAAACCTCTAAACCGTATTGGGTCTTAATCATCTTAGCGTCTACTGTATTCATGGTGTTTACCTCTTTAAGGATATTATAAGAGAACGCGTGCATTCTTTTCTAGAATGCGCACGTTCTTTATCTTTTACTTAGTTTTGAACAGCATTTTTCCAATCAGCCGCAAATTTTTCAATTCCTTGTTCGGTTAAAGGATGTTTAACAAGCTGCTCGATTACTGAATATGGAATAGTTGCAATATGAGCTCCGGCAAGGGCTACGCGTGTAACGTGGTCCGGATGTCTTACAGAAGCCGCAATGATTTGAGAGTCAATGTTTTGAATGCGGAACAGCTCGGCAATTTTAGCCACAAGCTGCACGCCGTCTTCTGAAATATCATCAAGGCGACCAAGGAACGGAGATACATATGTTGCACCTGCACGAGCCGCTAAAAGCGCTTGGTTTACAGTGAAAATAAGCGTTACGTTTGTTTTTACACCTTTTTTAGCAAGGTAGCGAGTCGCTTCTAGTCCAGCGAGTGTCATTGGAAGCTTAATCGTAATGTTTTGATCCCCGCCGTTAATTTTGATTAATTCTTCTGCTTGGGCAATCATGTCTTCTGCTGTTTCGGCATCCGGCGTCACTTCTGCTGAAACGGATTCTACTTCTGGAACGGTTTTTAAAATTTCTTCAATACGATCTTCAAACTTTACGCCTTCTTTTGCAACAAGAGAAGGGTTTGTTGTAACGCCAGATAAAACGCCCAATTTGTATGCTTTTTTAATATCGTCAAGGTTTGCAGTATCAATAAAAAATTTCATTTTTTCATTCCTCCATTAGTTTTTTTTACTATACCCACTATTTCACTTGTTATTTCTTTTCCACAGCATGGCCGCCAAACTCGTTTCGAAGTGCGGAAACTACCTTTCCTGTAAAGGTATCATCTTCAAGCGAGCGATAGCGCATCAGTAAAGACATCGCAATAACTGGCGTAGCTGTTTGAAGATCTAGAGCGGTTTCTACCGTCCATTTCCCTTCACCAGAAGAGTTCATAACTCCTTTGATGTCATCTAGCTTAGCATCTTTAGAGAATGCATTTTCTGTTAATTCCATTAGCCATGAACGAATAACAGATCCATTGTTCCATACTCTTGCCACTTTTTCGTAATCATAGTCGAACTGGCTTTTCTCAAGAACTTCAAATCCTTCTCCGATTGCAGCCATCATCCCGTATTCAATGCCGTTATGAACCATTTTTAAAAAGTGCCCGCTGCCTGCTTCTCCAGCGTATAGATATCCGTTTTCTACTGCTGTATCGCGGAAAATAGGTTCAACAATTTCCCACGCTTCACGATCTCCGCCAATCATATAACAAGCGCCGTTACGAGCGCCTTCCATTCCGCCAGATGTTCCAACGTCCATAAATTGGATTTTGTTTTCTTTTAACTCGTTATAGCGTCGAATAGACTCTTTGTAATGAGAGTTTCCGGCTTCAATAACGATATCTCCTTCAGCTAAAAGAGGCTTCACTTCACTAATAACAGAATCAACAACCGTATGAGGAACCATCAGCCATACAACTCTTGGTGTTTCTAGTGACTGAACAAGTGCCTGTAAGCTTGATACTCCTGAAGCACCGTACTCTTTCATTTGTTCCACTGCGTTTGAATTTACGTCAAATGCTACAACGTCATGATGCTGATCCAATAAGTTTTGTCCTAAGTTAATCCCCATTTTCCCTAAACCAACTAATCCTACTTTCATGTGAACAGCTCCTTCTATTTATCTTTCCATCTTCTGATTTAAGCTTTTAGCAATTCATTTGCTTGTGCCACTACGTTTTCTTCTGTAAATCCAAACAGCTTCATCACATTAGCTCCGGTTCCTGAAGCACCAAATGTATCAACTGCTAAAACTTTTCCTTTTGGCCCTACAAAACGTTCCCAGCCAAGTGAAATTCCCATTTCTAGAGAGATTCGTTTTAAAACAGATTTAGGCAAGATGTGTTCTTGATACTCTTTTGACTGCTTGCTAAACAGCTCCCAGCTAGGCATTGCTACAACTCGTACGGATGTACCTTCACGTTCTAGCTGAGTTTTAGCATTGACCGCTAGTGCTACTTCAGAACCTGTAGCGATAAAAATTATCTCCGGCTTATCGTTTGTTTCGGTCAATACGTAAGCTCCTTTAGCTAGGTCGTTGATATTTTGTTTTGTTTCTTCAAATACAGGCAAGTTTTGACGACTAAGCACTAAGGCTACAGGACCTTCCACTTGCTGAAGAGCGTAAGCCCAAGCGCTTGCTGTTTCGTTTGCATCAGAAGGACGGATTACGGTAAGCCCTGGAATTGCACGGAGAGAAGCTAAATGTTCAACGGGTTCATGAGTTGGTCCATCTTCTCCTACTGCTATGGAATCATGAGTAAACACATATGTGACCGGCAGCTTTTGCAGTGCAGCTAAACGAATCGCTGGACGCAAGTAATCATTAAAAACAAAAAATGTGCTGACAAACGGCTTCACACCGCCGTGAAGAGCCATTCCATTACCGGCCGCTCCCATTGCGTGTTCACGTACTCCGAAATAAATATTTCGATTACCGAAATATCCAGGTGCGTAAGGGCCTTCTTCTTTAATGTCCGTCATCGTGGAATGCGATAAATCAGCGCTGCCTCCAAAAATAGATGGCACAGATTTAATAAAATAATTAATCGCTTCTCCGCTTGCAACACGAGTCGAAATCGCTTTTTTCGATGAAAATGTTAAAATATAATTCACTTCAATTAACGCTTCCCCCGTGATGGCACATTCTAATTCATCAGCCAGCATAGGGTATTCTTTTTGGTAAGAAGCAAACAGCTCGTTCCACTCTGCTTCTGCTTTCATCCCTTTTTCTTCTAGCTTTTCAAAATGGGCTTTTACTTCTTGTGGCACATAGAAGTTTTCTTCCGTTCCCCAGCCATAGGCTTGTTTTGTTGCTTTTGCTTCTTCTTCTCCAAGCGGATTGCCGTGTGCTTTATTTGTTCCCGCTACTTTCTGGCTTCCGTAGCCAATAATTGTTCTCACTTCGATAAGCGTTGGCTGTTCGGTGTTCTGCTTCGCTTTTTTGATGGCGCTTGTGATTTCATCCACGTCATTTCCATCTTCTACACGTAAATACTGCCAGTTTGCAGATTCCGCTCTTTTCTGGATATTTTCGCTAAATGAAAGATTTAATTCCCCGTCTAACGAAATATCGTTGGAGTCATATAAAGCGATAAGTTTGCCAAGCTTCATATGGCCAGCCATTGACATCGCTTCATAAGAAATACCTTCCATTAAGTCACCATCGCCTACTAACGTATACGTATAGTGATCAATAACAGGGAAATTTGGTTTGTTAAATTTTGCTGCTAAGTGGGCTTCTGCCATTGCCATTCCGACTGCATTTGCAATTCCTTGGCCTAAAGGGCCTGTTGTTGCTTCCACGCCGTCCGTATGGCCAAATTCAGGATGCCCAGGGGTGTTACTGTTTAGCTTGCGGAAGCTTTTTAAATCTTCTATTGATACATTGTATCCGCTTAGATGAAGCATGCTATAAAGCAAGCTTGAGCCATGACCGGCTGATAAGATAAAACGATCTCGGTTAAACCAGCTTGAATTTGCCGGATTATGCTGTAAGTGATTTGCCCACAGCGCATAGGTCATCGGAGCCGCTCCCATCGGAAGCCCCGGATGGCCTGAATTGGCTGCGTTTACGGCATCAATTGACAGGGTGCGAATCGTATTAACTGCAAGTGTGTCTATGTTGGTACTCATGTGTCATCCTTCTTTCGCTTTGTTTGTATTAAACTGGCTGCACTTCGCGTGATTGACTTGCTGTTTCTTCATCCAACCACCACTTAAAACCGTCTTTTTCTAAAAGTGCATGTGATGCATCTGGGCCGTGTGAACCAGCCGCATATTTGTGAAGCAGCACTGTATTTTCCTCAAATGCTTCAAGAAGCGGCTGAACCCATTCCCAAGCTAGCTCTACTTCTTTCCAATGAGCAAAGAATGTGGAATCTCCGGCACATGCATCTGCAATAAGACGCTCATATGCTTCCGGTGCTCCTTCTTGCTGACCTGAGAAATTAATTTGCACAGGCTCAATATGACCATGATTAAATGGATTTTTGCTGTTTAACTGCAGCGTAATATTTTCGTGCGGGTTGATTTCAATGATCAACAGATTTGGAGATGTTATTTCTCCTTTGTCTAAGTACAACTCTTTTAGCGAGTCTTTGAATTCAATAACAATTCGCGTCACTTTTTCTGCCATTCTTTTCCCTGTACGGATGTAGAAAGGAACGCCTTTCCAAAGCGAATTATCGATATATAGTCTGGCTGCTAAAAACGTGTCCGTCTGCGAAGATGGTGAGACACCAGGCTCGTTTATATAGCTTGGCACTGAAGCCCCGTTTATTTTTCCAGCCTCATATTGACCGCGAACAACGTCTAAATCCATATCTTCTTTTACAAGCGGACGAAGCGCTTTTAACACATTTATTTTTTCTTGTCGAATATCATCAGCGCTAATACGAGTCGGTAAGTGCATGGCCGTCATCATCAGCATTTGCAGCATATGATTTTGAACCATATCTCGAATGGCTCCTGAATGGTCATAATAGCTTGCTCTTTCCTCTACACCGACCGTTTCACTTGCTGTAATTTGTATATTCGCAATATGTTCGTTATTCCATAATGATTGAAGAATAGGATTAGCGAATTCCAGCGCTTCTAAATTTTGCACCATCGACTTGCCAAGATAGTGGTCAATGCGATAAATCTCTTCTTCTTTAAACGCTTTGCTTAAGTTTTCGTTTAATTGACGAGCTGACTGTAGATCACGGCCAAATGGTTTTTCAATAATTAACCGTTTCCAACCTTTTGTAGCACCTAAGCCACCTTCTTTAATATGCTCGGCAATTGTACCAAAAAATTCTGGTGCAACGGAGAGATAAAACATTCGGTTGCTTGGAATGTTTAGTTCTGCTTCGCGTGCTTCTACTAGATTTAACAGACTTTTATAGTCTTCAGCATTCGTTGCATCCAATTGGCTGTAGCGAAAAGCTGAAAGAAAATGCTGCATAAGAGATGAATCCTTCTCGACGCGACGTGAAAAAGTATGAATAGCTTCTTTTACTTTTTCTTGAAAATCAGCATCGGACATCTCCCTTCTGCCTAGTCCCACAACAGAAATTGATTTAGGGATTTTCCCGTCTACAAATAAATTATAGAGTGCAGGATAAATTTTGCGTTTCGCTAAATCACCTGTTGAACCGAATAAAACAAAAGTCATCGCTTCCATATCTCTTCCTCCTGTTAGGAAAAATATAATCTTTTAAAAGTAACTTTTCTTTCACTCGTTACTTTATGTAACCTATCTTATTCCTGAAATATTTTTTCGTCAAGATATTAAACTCGTAAAAAATCATTTCAGTTTTCTTTTTTTCTTTAAACCTTATAGCAGCTTATCTCGTTTAGTTTATGGAAAAATAATGAAAATGCTTTTCGGTTGAATTTAAAAAATAAAACTGTTTTAATGGATTTGATAGAATTGTATGAAAGTAAAAACATACATAATGTTTGCATATGTGCCGGGGAAAAATATCAAAAGGTGGAAGTAACATGAAAGCTCAGCTAATGAAGAAGGTTGAAGATCTATCTGTTTTTCGCGTAAAAAAAATCGCAGAACACTTTAAGGGAGAAAGAAAGTTTGACCTCTTTCTTTTAAGCTGCACGCACGCCTTTAATGCGTGGCTACAGCGAGAAGTATAAGCATCATATAGAGGTTAAAAACAGCTAGTAAAACAAGAACGATATAGACTAGTTTTTTACCTATTTTCCCTAAAAAGTAGACGTTTATTAAACTAAAATACACGCTTGCTGCGCATAAAACGAATGCAAGAAATTCCTTGCACTCACTGGGCTTCATTTGAAAATCTGGATTATAATAAATTCCGAGTTTATTACTAATAGCGAACGGAACAGTCCACCATCTGATTAAAACCCCTATAAACATAAATATTCCGATTACATTTAGCGTAAATTGCAGCGTTCTCTCCTTTTTCACGCTTCTTTTTGCAGATTCTTTAAAGTTTACCCGCATGTATTTCCCCCCTGATGTTTTTAACACAGTAACTGTTTTGAGCAGATTTTATATAAACGTTCCTTCTTTTAATTTTATACACGCTAGGTCTTACAGATGACATGATTGATATAAGAAAAGCTTCTTCCATTTATAAAGGAAGAAGCCTTAAATAATTAGACAATGTATATTAGCGCTCTAATTTATCTCTGTGTTCTTTCATAATCAAATCTTTTATTGCGATGACTTTCCCATTCCCTTCGCAGCATTCCCATTTTGATGCTGTCAAAATGTTCACCGTTTACGATACGTGCTTCTCTGATTCTCGCCTCTTCTTTCATGCCTATTTTTGCAGCAGTTTTTATCATTCTGATGTTGCCTGACCACGTGGACATACCGAGTCTATGTAAATGTGTAGACTCAAATAAAAAATCAATCCACATGCGGTAAGCTTCCGTTCCGTATCCTCCGCTCCAATAATTTGAGTCGTAGATGACAATTCCGGTTTCCAGCCAGTTTGTATGCTTGTCCACCCAGTAACAGCTTACGATTCCCACCGCTTTTTTATTAATGATGACCGCAAGGAGTCGAGGAACGCCTGGAAAAAGCTCATACTCTTTTTCCCATGAGTTCATATCTTCTTCTTTCGTAAGCTTTTCTTCTGTTATATAAGGAGCGTTCCACTTTTTTGCTTCTTGGTTTTTTTCTTCGTATTTCCAATAATAAAGTTCATTAACATCTTGCTGTGTCGCTTCCCTTAGCAACACTTTTTCTCCTATTAGTTTCATCATAAAAGATCTCACTCCTTGATTTATTAAATTCTAGGAAATTAAAACGAATATGAATACACAGGTGTACAAGCATAACTTTAAATAACGAATAAAATATGACAACTATGACGAAAGGAGTGAATCCTATAAAAAAATATTATTGCTACTACAATTCAGCAGATGACAAATATTATGTAGAAAGCGATTATTCTTTTAAAAAGCGTTCCCACAAGAAAAAAACATGCTGTGTAACTATTAATTATTATACAAATATTGCATATGAAGGCGGACAAATTGCTATAAACGGCGGGCAAAATGCATCTCAAGGTGGACAAATTGCCAAAAATGGCGGGCAAAATGCTAATCAAGAAGGACAAATCGCAGGAAAGTGCGGGCGAAATAAGCTAATTGAATTTAATTTTACTAATGATAATGAAGAGTAATTCATCCTGTACTACGTGTAAAACACCGAGAAGAATATATATGCTCCCGGTGTTTTTTGTTTTTCTTTTATTTCATATTCGCGTTTTCCATAACTGCAAAATAGTTATCTTCACTGTCTGAAAAGTTAAAGACTCGCCCTGAAGGCATAGATACGATTTCTCCCACCGTTACGCCTTTAGCTGTTAAATCTCTGTATAGTTCATCCACATTCTCTGTAAAAAACAGCAGCGAAGGAGTCCCGACATTTAATTCTGGCTGCATTTTTGCTATTAACTGTTTGTTATGAAGAATAATAGTTGTTTCAGCACCCGTTACCGGCGCTAGCTCAATCCACTTCATGCCTTGTTCATTATTTTGTTCAGACACAACTTGAAATCCCATTTTTTCTGTCCAAAACTTTACCGCTTGATCTTGATCGTTTACATACACCATAATTTGACCGACTTTTTTAATCATTGCTTCCACTCCTTTTTCTCATCGTTTCATCACCTTTTTACTATTTCTTCATTGCTTTTCCATTTCCTGTTTCTTATTTTCTTCCTTCCTAAATAGCGTTGTTTTATTTTCGCTACACGCTTTTTAAAGAAGTGGAATATGAATAACTAACCCATCTACTAACAAAGAAGTGAACGTACGGAGGCGCCAAACCGAGACGACAAATATATGCACAATGAAGAACGCAAAAAAAGTGCTGCTCTTTTCAAGAGCAGCACTTTTTTAAACTTGCACGCTATTTGATTCCACTAATTTCCCATCTTCCATCCACACAACGCGGTCACATAAATCCAGCATTCTTTGGTCATGCGTAACCATCACAGCTGATTTGCCCCTTAGCTTCACTTCATCTGCGAGCATTTGCACGACTGCTCTTCCTCGCTCTGAATCCAAGCTTGCCGTCGGCTCGTCTGCGAAGATAATTTCAGGGTTATTCATCCACGCTCTTGCAATCGCTGCCCGCTGGCGTTCTCCGCCCGATAGACTTTCAGGATAGTGATGCTTTCGATGAGCAAGCCCTAGCTTTTCAAGCAAATCATCCGCTCTTTTTTTGGCGTCTTTGTCTCGATTTCCTTCTAGTTCCGTTACAAGCAGCAGCTGATCGCGAACCGTTAAATATGGAATTAAATTAGCTGATTGAAAGATAAAGCCGATTTTCTTCAAACGGATGCTGTTCATTTGCGCTGAAGACATGTTATTAATCTCGTCTCCATCAATCATCACGCGTCCGCTAGACGGTGAAAGCAGCGCGCCTGCAATAGATAAAAAGGTACTTTTCCCAGAACCTGAAGGACCGACAATCGCCACAAGCTCTCCTGCTTTTACACGCAGCGATAGGTCATTTAACACGACTACAGCGTTTTCTCCGTCTCCAAATGACTTGCTAACACTCTCTAAAACTAATTTTTCTTCACTCATTAAACAGCCCTCCCAATTGCTTCAACCGCATCTACTTTTGCTACGCGATACAGCGACAATAATGAACTCAGTACAGAAACAGCTACAAACAGCGCCGAGCAGCCTGTGATTAGCGATAAATCCAAGTAAAATGGCATCGAATCAGGCAAAATGGCAGCTACTCCGTATGTCAGTCCAATACTAATAGCGAGACTGCATAAAGTTAACACAACCACTTGAGATAAAATCGTCCGCGCTAAATAACTTGTTTTTGCTCCTATCGCTTTTAACACCCCAAACTGATTCATTTTTTGAAGCGTCATCACGTAGAAAAAAACGGCTAATACAAAAGCTCCAATGATAAACAGAAACGCCACCATCATTAAAAGCGAGCCTTGTTCTTCTTGATAGCCAGGAATTCCTTTTAACACTTCATCTTTACTAATCACATCAATGTCAGACTGCTTTTTTTGAAGAACATGTGCTTTTTTATCGTTCACGTTTAACACCACTGCATTAAAGGCACCTGTGCTTTCAATTGTCTTCCACTCTGTAAGATTAATATGAATAACAGGCGCGTGACTAAACGACTGATTTTTTGTAAAACCAACAATCCTAAAGCTTTTTCCTGAAGCCGTATCTTTTATCATATCACCTAGCTTTACTCCTTCTTCTTTTAGCGAAGAGTCCGCCACGGCTTCATGTTTCGCATCGTTCGTAATCATCTTCCCTTCTATTACGTTCGGAGCTAAAAAGCCGCTTGTGCTTATGGCAAAAAACGAGGCGTCTATCTTTTTCTGTTTTCCTTCATTTATAACGGCTGTCATCATCACACCAAGCGGCTCAGCATTTTTCTTGCCGCTTAGCTGTTGAATATCTTCTGTTTTGTTTATGGATAAAACAGAGCGCGTCAGGCGCTGATCCGCTTCTTTTTGAAGCACAACGTAATTTCCTTTCATTTCTTGAACAGCTGAAGCATTGTCAGAAGAAAGCCCTTTTGCTAAGCCTGATACAAAAAGCACAAGCCATACAATTAACACCATAATCACGCCAATGAGTAAGTAGCGCAGCTTCGCATGTTTCAATTCACGTAAAGCCAAAAACATGTTTCTTTCATCTCCTTTTTTAATTCTATTTAAAGTATAAAAATAGAAAATGAATGGAAGATGAACGGCTCATTACATTTTCGGAAGATAGACGTGAAAAATGCTGCCTTTTCCTTTTTCGCTTTCAACGTGAATCGAGCCTCCGTGCATCTCGACAATTTGCTTTACAATCGCTAAACCAAGACCGCTGCTTCCTTCCGTCCGGCTTCTTGCTTTATCTTCTTTATAAAAACGATTAAAAATATGCGGGAGGCTTTCTTTTGACATGCCGATTCCCGTATCTTGAAATTCCACGTGGCAATGCGTGTCTTCCATACCAACACGAAGAGACAGCGTTCCTCCTTCTTCCGTAAACTTTACGCTGTTTGTAATCAAATTTGTCCACACTTGATGAAGCAGTTTTTGATCGCCTGAAATCATCGTTGAAGGAAGATCCATTTCAATGGCCAGCTCTTTTTCACGCCAGCTCCACTCCGTCATAAACAGCACTTGCTTGATTTGAGCTGCAACGTCAAACGTGCTTTTGTCGATATGCTCGTTTTCTTTATCAAGTGAAGCAAGCGTAAGCAGCTGTTTGCTGAGTGACGACATGCGCCGGCTTTCTTCTTCAATAATAGACAGATACTCATTTCTTTGTTCTTCAGAAAGATGTGCAGAACGGAGCGTTTTCGAAAATCCTTGAATGGACGCCAGCGGAGACTGAATTTCATGTGACACGTTGGATACAAATTCTTGGCGCATCTCTTCAAGCTGCTCTAAACTTTTAGCCATCTCGGAAAAATGTGAAGCAAGCGCGCCGATTTCGTCTCGGCGCTTTACGTACAGCTCGACGTTGTATTTTCCTTTTGCCACTTGTTTTGTCGCCTCCGTTAGCTTGACAATTGGTTTTACTAAATAACGCGTACTAATAAGTACAAATAAAATACTTAATACAATCATCAGCAGTAAAATAACCGAGAAAAAAATGCGCATTTCCCCGAACTGCAGCTGAATATCAGGGCGGATAAACAGCGCTTGCTGCTTGTTACTTTCTCCTTTGAACGGCACGCCGATGCTATTGGCTAACACATTATCAAAAAATCCCGTCACAAACATCTGTGAAGGAAAGTTTGCAATTCCGTGATACATTTTGCCGCCCAGTACTTGTTTGACAGCACTCTTTTCTAAGCGCTGATTTCTAAACTCCCGTCCATAAAACGTCTTATGTCCGGTGCTGTCCACTACATATATTTGATAGCCCAATTTACTAATATGCTGTAAATAAGCTTGTTGATCCACGCCTCTATTGCTTTCGTAAAAGCTCGCAATGTCTTTTGCCATACGCGTAAGCTTTTGATCGTTATACGGTTTTAAGCTGTACTGATAATAAACGTTTGCTAAAATAAACGCTAGGAGACTGCTAAATACCATTACAGCAATGGTCGTCAGGACAATCCGCAAATAGAGCGTCTTCATTTTGCGGTCACCTCAAGCTTATAGCCGACTCCTCGAACCGTCGTAATGACAAAATCATCGGTATGTTCAAACCTTTCGCGCAGCCTTTTCACGTGTACATCGATTGTGCGGTTATCTCCGTTAAAATCCGCTCCCCATATCAGATGAATTAATTCTTCTCTTGTGAAAATTCTTCCTGGATAGCTCGCAAGCTGAGCTAATAATTCAAATTCTTTCATTGGAAGAATTAACATTCGCCCGCTGCAGTGCACTTCATAGCTTTTTCGGTCGATAGAGGTGTTGTTCAGCACGATCATTTTTTCATTTACCACTTCGTACCGGCGAAGAAGTGCTTTAATTCGGAAAATCAATTCTTTTGGTTCAAACGGCTTTGTCACATAGTCATCCGTTCCTGCTAAAAAGCCTTGTTCTTTGTCTTCGAGCTGATCTTTTGCCGTTAATAAAATAATTGGAAAATCATAATAGCTGCGTATTTCTTCGCAAACTTCATATCCGTCTTTATGGGGCATCATAATATCGACAACCGCTAAATGAATGTGCTGCTTAGCAAGCAGACCCGAAGCTTCCTCTCCGTCTTTTGCTTCATGCACTATATAGCCTTCAAGCTGCAAATAGTGACGAACTAATTGCCGCATATGCTCATCGTCATCCGCCAGTAAAATGTGAATCATTTCTTCTGCCACTCCTTTTATCAACCATTTAAAATGGCGGCCTTTTGGCCGCCATCACTTATTCTTTCAGTATCTATCTGTTTACTAGTGTAACCAAACGCCGTGGTCCTATTGCGTTTTTATTAGGATAAGGACTTATTGTGAACAGCAGATGAACGGCTTGTTACAAAATCCATTCGCCTCTTGCAATCATCTCTACTTTTCCGCCTACTTTAATGTAAAAAGCTTCTCCATCATAACTAGCTTTTACATACAGCAGTGAAGGTCTTCCTATTTCGTATCCTTGTTCTACACGTATATCAATGGCCTGCTGATTAAAATAACGGTATTTAACTAAATATGCTGCTAAACAGCCGCTGGCGCTGCCGGTTGCTGCATCTTCTGGAACGCCGTAGTAGTCGGCAAAATCTCGTACGTTTAAGTGGTGATCTTGGTGATAAGTTTCCGGCGAAAAGACCATAATCGCTTTCGCTTCTGTATTTTCTATCAGTTTGAAATATTTTTCTTTGTCTACATTTATCTCTTTAGCTGCTTCTAATGATGTTAACGGGACAAGGATGACCGGCAGACCGGTGGATACTTCTTGAACAGGAAAACGCGTGTGGATATAAACTTCATCAAGGTTTAACACGTCCGCCACTTGCTTTTTATCTAACACTTTCCCAAACGTCGGCTGACCTTGTGTCATCCATAGTACATCTTTTTGTTCATCATATGTAACGGGCGTAGGACCTGCTTTATAATGAAGAATAAGCTCCTCTGTATCTTTTTCTTCTAGTTCTTCTCGGATAACATAAGCGGTACCGAGCGTCGGATGGCCTGCAAATGGTACTTCTTCATTAGGCGTAAAAATCCGCACGTTATATTCTCCTTTTGCAGAAGCCGACGTAATAAACGTCGTTTCAGAAAAATTAATTTCTTTAGCCATTTGCTGCATCTCTTTGTCTGAAAGGCTTCCTGCGTCTTTAAAAACTGCGAGCTGATTTCCCGTATATTTTCTCTGTGCAAATACATCAACAATGGAATACTGAATACTTTTCATTTATGTGTTCCTTTCTAAAGGGAATTTTTATGTATGAAATAGGCCATTAAGTTTTTCTTTAGAGCCTCATATTGCTCTTTATTCGTATCCATAAACGCTTCTTCCCGACTGGACAAAATGTCTGCATAATGGAGAGGCTCGCGAAATTGTTCTTGTGTAAAATCACAGCGCTGTCCGTTGAGGTGATTATAGAAATGCCATCCTTCTTTACACGGAGTTTTTAAAATATATCCTCCTTTAATATCTTGAACGACAAGAGCTGTCACGCCGCACTGTCCCTTAGAAGGATTGTCAGCCGTCCACTTCGTGCTTGAATGAATTGACCACGATTGGTGCAGGGCTTTCTTTAAATGATTCATGCTCAAGCAGCTCCTTTTTCTTCAAATCTACCATATTCTTCTTTTTTATGAAACTTCTTGTTGAAAAACTCATAGCACAAATATTCTTACTTTAAAAATAATTTAAGGAATAATAGGAAAATACTGGAAATAATGTATAATAATAGAGTCATTTTAGATGATAGATTATAACCAATGAAAGGTGTTTTAAATGGAAGAACAAGCAGTAAATGAACTCGTTTCTTTTGAAGAAGAGCATAAAGTAGTTCGAACAAATACGTCCTATTATGATTTGAAATGGGGAAAAACAGCTAATCCAGCTAAAAACAACACGTGGAACTGGGCAGCCTTTTTTCTGACAAGCGCTTGGTTTGCATATCGAAAAATGTATAAGCACTTTTTTATTTTAACGCTTATTGAGGTAATTTGGTTTTCCCTTTTGTGCTTTGTAGACATACCAGAGTGGTGCGATGCAATTGTGTTCGGCGGTGCTTCACTTATTACAGGGCTATGTGCCAATCGCTGGTATTATAAGCACGTTAAAAACGTGTTAGCTCGAGCCGAAGCTCAGCCGGAGCAGCGGAAAGAAGCTTATCTGCAAATAAAAGGCGGTACTCACATCGGAATTGCTATTGGTTTAAGCATCTTAGCGCTTGTGATTACTTTTGGAGTCGGAGCGGGATTATCACTTTTACCAACAAAAACGAATATTAAAGATGTAGTTCGCTACGGCGACGAAGCAATTACGCTTGAAATGTACAACGATCATCCAAAATGGACCTACATCAAGCAAGAAGGCCGTCATCACGTTGTACAATTTACCGGCTACGATTATACAGAAAAAGAGCATGTACGCATTGTATTTAACGTTTATTTGGATAAACAAATTTACGAGTGGGACAAAATTTACATCAACGGCAAAAAGTTAAATAAAAAAGATGCGGAAGACTATGAATACTGGATTGAAGACAGTTCAACATATTAAAAAGGTCAGCAAAAAAGAAAGGATGAGTGCTTGCTCTCCTTTCTTTTTTGTTTTATCTTAAAGTGTCAAAGGCAGCTTAACCGTCACCACTGTCCCGTTCTCATCACTTTCAATCGCAAGCTTACCGTTATGCTCGTTGATGATCGTTTTACAAATAGAAAGCCCTAACCCCATGCCTGTTCCATCTTTTGTTGAGAAAAATGGATTTCCTACTTTATTAATAATGGATAGCGGAATCCCAGAACCGGTATCTTGAATGTCAATAAGAGCCCAATCTTCCCATTCTTTGATAATAAGATTTACTTCCCCGCGTTTCTTTTTCTCCATTGCTTCAATGGCGTTTTTCAAAAGATTCATAAACACTTGTCTCATTTGAGCAGGATCGATTGATACAAGGGGAATGGCTCCTTCTATTCTTACGTTCATTTCGACATTATACAGCGCAGCTTCACTTTTCAAGAAAGCAACGGTATCATGAATAACTTCTACAATCGATACGATTTCTTTTTTAGGCGCTGTTGGCTGCGTGACAAGTAAGAAGTTGTTAATGAGTTCATTCATACGGTCCAGTTCATCAAGAACAATTTTTTGAAAAGGCTCTGCCTGTTCATTTTCATTAAATAAAAATTGAATAAAGCCGCGCACCGACTGCATCGGGTTTCGAATCTCATGCGCTAACCCTGCTGCTAGCTGCCCTACGAGCGCCAGTTTATCAAGCTGCAGAATTTTCTCTTCAATTTTCGGCAAAACAGCCGCTTGATTTTTATAAATAATATAAGACAAAATACCAGCCAGCCGGTTTAATCCTTGAATTTCACTTTCGCTAAACTGATAAGGATCCGGATCGACCGCGCATAAGGTACCAAACATTCTCCCGTCTTCTAGCACGATAGGTGTTCCTAAATAAGAACCTACCCGGGCACCATCAATGATGGCTAAATTAGACGTTCTAACATCGCGTTTTGTATTGGGAATAACAAGGGGTTCATCGCACGTGACTAAGTTGCATACCGCAAGCTCTAACGGCAGCGTCAGTCCATCCTCTACAAGGCTTCCCCCTTCTTTATTAAAGGCTTTCATAACTGAAAATTGTTCGTCGAAAATCCCTACAAACAGCGTCCTGCTTCCGACTACTTCGCTAGCCATCTGCAATACATCCCAAACGGCTTTTTCATTGATGTTCCTCTCTTCCATTACCTTAGTCACCTACTATTTAAATATAGACTGTTCTATTCTCTTATTCTCATTATAAATTTTAAATGTAAAAACGTATATCAAAATTTTAAGAACTCATTTATTTCTTCTATTTCATCATTAGGGTTAAGAATAGCCAAGACTTGATGATCTTCCCATATGCCATTAATATTTACATTTTTTCTAGCGATTCCTTCTCTATGAAATCCTGCTTTTTCGAGTACGCGCTGAGAAGGCAAATTACGTGGCATCACCCCAGCTTCAATGCGGTGAAGATGCAGCTCTTCAAACGCATAGTCAACAAGTGCTTTTATGGCTTCTGTTGCGTACCCTTTCCCATTATGATGGTGATCTAAAAAATAGCCGATAACTGCGCTTTGTAAAGATCCCCGCATCACTTGAAAAAGACTAATGGTGCCAATTAATTTATTATTCTCTTTTTGAAAAAGACCAAAATAGTATTCTTGATCGTTTTTCCTATTCTCTTCATGACGCTGAATTTTTTCTACTCGGCTCTCTAACGTATAAAAAGAATGTTCTCGAATCATAGAAAACTGTTCAAAAAAGGCGCGATTGTCATTTTGCAACCGAAGGCTGTCGTGCGCATCGCTGACAGTTAACGGGCGTAAATAAATAGCGTGACCCTCTATCATACTATGTCTCTCCTCTACTTCAAGAAATATATGTAAAAAAAGAAGGCTTTTTTTAAAAACCTTCCATTTTCTCACATATTAAACTTTTCTTGTTTGAATGTAAAGTTCTAAATCACTGCTTTTCTGCGCTGTGATATGTTCTGCTATGATTTTAGCTAGCACCATATTATACACCGTTCCGTTATCTCCATATCCGCTTAGAAAGTAACAGTTAGGCATTTCGTCATATATTCCGATAAGGGGAAGCCCGTCATGGTAGAGTAAGCACCCAACGCCTTTCTACATTTCTGTAGTAGGTTTTCGAATGCTCCTCTCCGAACCGGACTTACATCTCTCGATGTATCCGGCTCTCCATCTGTCACCTGCTAAATTTCTCCTTTATGCCTTTTAACATGGCATTCTTTACACAACGCGATGGTTTTGCGATTTCTTGAAACCATTCGTTTTTCTAAAGAAGATTTATTCGGCTTATTATTAATATCTTTTAGTCTTTTAACGTGATGCATATGAATTATTGTGTTTACTTTCCCACATAACTCACACCGTTCTGCCTTGATTCGATCAGAGAGTTTAGTTTGACTTTGCACATATCTGGTATCTGGAATAAGATCTAGTTTTCCTTCACTTAAACCTTTTTGTCTAGGAAAGGTTCTTTCTATAAAACTTATTTGTTTTTCCCCTCTAGCTGTTTGATATGCGACGGTAAATCGTCTATTTTTCTCGAATCTTTTTCGAATCTTTTTCGTTTTCACTCTATACTTAGATGCAAATGTTCTTAACATAGAGTAGTACATAAAATAAGCAAAACGATGCATATGGTTACTCACGTTTTCTGCTAGCCGATAATAGTTATACAATCCTCTTATCTCACTGTTATATTGGGCAACGATCTCCAAATCTTCATTATGAATGAAGTATGCTCTTTCTTTTGGCATCCAAGTGCCGTCGGCACTCATTTTAATTGCTCGGTATTTTTTCAACTTGTTAACCCAAGCGTCATGAGGCATTTTTAGTTGAACTTTTCCATTCAGATATCTGCATACTCTTCCTAAAGCATCTTTTCGAGGTTCACTTCCTCTAAAAATACGAACTTTATAGCCCAGAAAATTTGCATGCTTTTCTGAAGCATGTGTAATCAATGTTTTCTCTTGTGATAATTCCAATTGAAGTGTTGTCATTAAATAGTTTGTTAATGTTTCTTTAACACTTCTGGCGTCTTCTTTTGATCCAATTACGCCAATGAGAAAGTCATCAGCATAGCGAACATACGTAAGACGCTTATAACTAGAATCCATTGGATTACTATACGAAATAGAGCGCAATTCCTTCTTTATTTCTTTTGCATTCTCTAAATGCTTTTGCGCTTCATCCCTTTGTTCGTTTTCTAATGCTGTTTTATATTTTTTGTATGCAGCTCTCATTTTAGTATGCTTTTGTGTATAATACGGATTTTTCTTTCGTCTCGTCCCTTGATTGAATTTTGCTATGAAATTTTTCATATACTGATCTAATTCATTCAAGTAAATGTTTGAAAGGAGTGGACTGATAATACCGCCTTGTGGTGCCCCACTGAAGGTATTATGAAATTTCCAATCTTCCATATATCCAGCACGTAGAAATTTCCATATTAGTTCAATAAATGCCTCATCTTCAATGCGTTTTCTTAAGATACCAATAAGAGTATGATGGTTGATGTTATCGAAAAAACCTTTAATATCCCCTTCAACAAACCATTTGCTTCCAGTAAATGTGCGTTGTATTTCTTGAAGTGCAGTATGACAGCTTTTTTCTTTTCGATAAGCATGTGATGATATCGAAAACGTTGGCTCATATATGGCTTCTAATATCATCCTTATTACTTCCTGCACCATTTTATCTGTGAAGCTTGGTAGACCTAAAGGTCTCTTTTTGCCGTTTTTCTTAGGGATATAAACTCTTTTTGAAGGAAATGGTTGATAACTTCGGTCCTTAAGAGTCAGTATAAGCTTTTCAATATCTTCTATTGAGAAACCATCAATAGTACGTTTATCAACGCCCATTGTAAGAGCACCATCATTTTTACTGAGATTGTCATATGCCATGAGAAAAAAATCAGAATTGTATAAGTTTCGATAGAGTCGTCTAAATTTATAACTTTCTTTTTGACTCTGTTTTTGCAGGTTGCTTAATACTACTATTGGACTTTGCATAGTGCCTTTCGCACCTCCCCAAGTTCATTTTTAAGCTGACAGACTGCCTTCCTTCGCCATGTACTAGGCTTTCCCTAGCTCGGACTACTATGAAGGCTCCGTTACCTTATTAGATATTCATGAGCCACACTTCTTGGCAAAGCCTTGAAGTCATCCTCTATAGCCTTCCGGCTTTCTAACTTAGGTAATCCCCGTTTAGAAGATAAGAGACTTGCACGTACGGTTTCGGATGCGACTTTCACACGTTTCCACCTATAGTGGAGGATAGTAGATGTCCCTATACATAACGACGACACTAATATCGTTATGTCATCTACTACATTCCGTATATAAGCATCTTTCCGGAATGAGTTACGGTAGCCTTCCTTGTGCTGTCGTTGAAGCAGTTTAGCTTTCATCCTTATCCGTACTTTACATCTTGCCGTTCAGTCTTGACTTGATGCTTAGTCAACTCCCGGCTTTCTTGACATGCTATTGTCCCCTTTCAGTTTCCATCCAAGGTTAGTCAAGTGATGCTAGGTCATCTAGGGAAGACCTAATGGTTTGCAATCACCATGTTCTCTCATCTCCCATTACGGGCGCACAGTGCCACCATAGTAAGCGCTTATGTAATAATCAGCTTCGACTTGAAGATGAGGAAAAAGCTTATTGAACTCTTTTAAAAGTTTGTCTCTTTTATGAACGAGTTTGGCATCACGTTCTTGCGGCACAATCGTGTTTTCATCAAGACCGCCTATAATGACCCGATTATCGGAAGTTGTTCTCATGTAAATATACGGTCGAGCGGTTTCCCAAATTAAATTTCGGTTTTTCCATCCTTTAAAATCCTTTACAGGAGTCGTAACGATAGCATAGGAACTTGTGAGTACAGCTTTTTTCTCTCTCTTAAATTCTTGATTTTCATAGCCTCCTGCTATAATGACATATTTAGCTTTGATTTGTGATTTATTTTTAGTGAGAAATGCAGCTTCATTTTTTTCTAACTTTTGACCGACAATTTCTGTTTCTTCAAACATCCGAACCCCATGCTGTTTTCCATACTCTAACAGACCGAGTGTAAAGCCGTAAGGGTTCAGCTCTGCATCATTTTTAATAAGCATTGCCATTCGTTTTTTAAATCTATAATCTTTTTCAATTTGTTCTTCTGATAAGATTTCAGCTTCAAATCCATGCTTTTGCATATAAAAGTAGTCTTTATTTATCTTCGTGATATCTTTTTCATAACTTGCATAATACAAGCTGTCTCTTCTTATAAATTCTGCATTAATCGGAAGCTTTTTAGCTGCTTCCTCAATATCTGTAATAGCCTGTTCGCACAGCTTATAATGACGGACTGTTTTTTCTTCTCCAAACGTGTTGACTAATTCGTAAAACAATTTATCTCCTAAATATTGAATAAGAGAGGTATTTACAATTGTACTCCCATGCCCTGCTTTACGTTTATCAACAACCACAACATCAAGCCCCTGCTCACATAAATAGTAAGCACATTGTGCACCTGAACTTCCCCTTCCAATAATAAGAACATCGCACTCAATATCTTCCTCTAGAGATGGGTATACAGGCGGCTTCGCTACAGTTGTCTGCCAATAAGGGTTTCCAGATAATAAATCCATGCAACCCCCTCCTTTCTTCTCTGTGTTATGCCCAATATAAGCTAATGTTTACATCAGCAGGATGAAAGAAGGAGGTGGGCTAAGCTTTTCGAGAATAATAAGCAGGTTATTAATGTAGAGGTCAGGTGATTAAAGAAGCCATTCATTAAACTCATCTTCTATACAATAGAATTAATCATGACTCTTAATACCATGAGCATGTAAAGTGCACGACTACAGTATTGATAAACGTCATGTCGTGATCTTCTGCTTTGGACACAGACCTCCAGTAAGTGCGTAAATATATATGACCGATAGTCATTTTTTGACTTCTTCACTACATAAAAAACTCCACGCAAAAACCACCTGGAAAATCACCAGATGGTTTTTTATATTAAGTGGGGTGCACGCTCTGATTAACTGTGGATGGATATAAAGCCTTACGCTCCAAAACAGACTTCTTTATAGAAAAGAATGAGGTGAAAAATACTTCTTCTCGGATTTTTCTTTTATTTACGTTTAACAGCAGCCGCCGAAGCCATAGCCGTAACCGCCAAAGCCACCATACGGATAACCACCGTAACCGTAGCCGCCATAGCCATATGGTGATAACAGTGAGCCTGCTACTAGCCCACCTGCTAATCCTCCTAAAAATGGACCTCCAAAGCCAAAGCCGAATGGTCTGCCAAAGCCAAACGGGCGTCCAAAACCAAACGGTCTGCCAAAGCCAAACGGCCTGCCAATAAACCTTTCATCTGCGTGTTGAAGTTGATGATCTTGAGAATACATAGTAGGTAAAAAATGCATTTCTGAATTCATAAGAGAAACCTCCGTTTTTTTGTTTTTGCTTTCACCCAAGAATATGCATTTACCTATTCGCTGTCTTGGGCAAATATCTTGGTTATGTTGAAAATAAGGGAAAAGAATTACGAAAAAAAACAAATTACTAGGTTTATATGAAAATGAGCTTGATTTCTCTTTAGTACCTAATACATACAAAAAGAAGCGGATCATGACTTAAAATGGTATATGGAAATTACTAACGTGTTTATTTCATAGTAAAAAACAAGAAGCCAAAGAAAAAATTCTTCGGCTTCTCCTTCATTATGTACGCAGGCTAAGGAGGAAGTGGTATTAGCCTGCTTTGTTATAACATGGGGGCTCATATATGAGATCTTGGGATGATTCATCCTATGTAGAAAGTGAAAAAACGTACCGTGTCCATCTTATTTTCTTATCTTTTTTTATTTTCATTGAAATCATTGGATATTTTTGGAGCACTTTTGCATTTCAGGCATATGTTAAAAATGTACTCAGAACTTGGAGGTGAAATATATGGGCTTCTATGGTGGCTGTGGTTATGGCGGTTACGGTTATGGCGGTGGCGGCTGCGGATTTGGCAGTGGCTTTGCTTTAATCATCGTATTATTCATTTTATTAATCATCATCGGCTGTGCTTGCTGGGGAGGATTTGGCGGTTGCTAATCATTAGAAATAATGATGAACAGCTTCATTTCCACTAATTTTTTTACCAAAAGCTAGCTTTCCACTTTATTATGAAAAAGCAGTGTCCACATAATGGGCACTGTTTTTAAGTGTGCTCATAATGAGACTCACCACTGAGAAAAAACAACATGCTTTTTAATCTACCGTTCCTTGTTTACGCCTTCTCATTACCTTATTTTTCTTGTTCATACTTCCCTTTCTTCTACATATTAATAGATAAAAAGATTAATTAAAAAGAGAGCCACTGTGCAACTCTCTTCCCGCTTTATGTAAAAAATTATACAAACGATTTTTTCAAGACGACCCGCTGATCATTTACAGTATAGCCGTTTCTTTCATAAAAAGCCTGTGCAGCTCCTCCAGTCGCCGTCAAGAGATACAAGCTGTTGATATCGCGTCTTTGAAGTTCGTTCTCAAACCGGCTTAAGATAGCTGAACCATATCCTTTTCCCTGCACGCTTGTGCTGACGCAAAGCTCGGCCACGTAAAAGGTCATACCGCTGTATGATTTTTTCGCGTGACCTCCAATCATGCCAATTAAATTTCCTTTGTCATAAAATAAATAGCCCATAAATTTAGGCGTGTTCAGTAAATCAGTCAGCCTTTCTTTAGCTGATTCTTCCGTCCATTGTTCATTCCATGGCTTTCTTGTAAATACATCTAGATACAAGTCAATGCACTGCTGCATATTCTCTGCAGTAAAAGGTACTACTTTCTCGATCATTTCCACGCTTCCTTTTTTGTTTAGTTTGAAGGCTTGTTAACAATTCGCTCGTACATTTCCGGCAGGTGCTTAATTTTATAATCAATCGTCTCAAGCTTGTGATGGATTTCTTCGATTTCTTTTTGTACCGCTTTTTTATGATCCATCAGCATTTGCAGACTTTTATCAAGCACGGCATTTTCAAGCGTACAGTTTTCAATAAGCGTCCGAATGTCCTTGATTTGCATACCTGTGCTTTTTAAACAACAGATTAAATCAATCCATTCAATATCTTGTTCTTTAAAAATACGATTCCCTGACGCTGTACGATCTAAAAATGGAAAAAGCCCTTCTTTATCATAATAGCGAATGGTATAAATTGTCACGTTCAATTTTTTTGCCACTTGTGAAATGGTATACGTCATACTGCTTCCTCCTACACCTTAAACTTCTCAGAAAAACATGATGAATTTGTCTTGACCTCCAGCTATCTCGAGGATTTATTCTTTTATAGTCTTCTTCATTACGCTCTTTATGCTGCAGGTTTTTTGTACAAGCAGCAACATATATTTAAACCCGAAAGGATGAATACGATGAATACTGCTCACATGATGCTTACCATTGTAATTGGCGGTTTTATTGCCTTTTTAATAGGTCTTGGCGTCACCAAAATAATTGAGCTGCTGCTAAATTATTTTCTAGCTTAACCAGTAGTTACTTATCGTAAAACGCAGGTAACTCCGTTCCATATCCGAACGGAGTTACCTGTTTTATTTTAAGAACTGCAGCGCTTAAGGCACCATGTTACCAGCGGCTTTATAAATATCATACCATTCTTCGCGCGTTAACTTGATTTCTGAACCTTTGCTCGCATCTTTCATACGTTGAATATTTGTCGTACCAAGCACTACTTGGATATTTGCAGGATGAGTTGTAATCCACGCAACGGCAATCGCTGTATTCGTCACGCTATATTTATTTGCGATGCGATCAATCACTTCGTTTAGCTTTCCAAATTTCTCTTTATCGCCGAGGAAAGGTCCTTCAAAAAATCCGTTTTGGAATGGCGACCATGCTTGAAGCGTTATATCATTTAAACGGCAATATTCAAGCACACTGCTGTCGCGGTTCACAGCTTGGTCGATGCCCATATTTAAAGAAATACCAGAGTCTATGATTGGCGTATGTGCGATGCTGAACTGCACTTGGTTTACGACAAGCTTTTGGTTGATGTATTTTTCAAGCAGCTGAATTTGCGCTGGATTGTGGTTCGACACACCAAAGTGACGTACCTTTCCGCTGCTTTGAAGCTCATTAAACGCTTCTGCTACTTCTTCAGGATCCATTAGCGGATCTGGACGATGAAGTAATAAAAGATCTAAGTAATCTGTTTTTAAACGCTCTAAGCTGCCGTTAACAGAGTTTATGATATGCTTCTTTGAAAAGTCATAGTAATTTTTCGCTGAGTTAATGCCGCATTTACTTTGAATCACCATTTTCTCACGAAGACTTGAATTCATTTGTATAGCGTTTGCAAAATACTCTTCGCATTGTCCTACATAATCAGGACCGTAAATATCAGCATGGTCAAAAAAGTTAATTTCTTCTTCCATCGCTGTGCGGATTAGCTTCTCTGCTTCTTGTAAAGAAAGCTCTGTTAAACGCATATTTCCCATAATTAAATTTGATACGTGTAAGTCAGTATTAGCAATTGTATGATACTTCATATAAAGCCCCTCCTTGAAATGATACTACTACAAGATAAACCATAGAGTTAACTCTAGGTCAAGCAGAAAGAATAAAAGATTTTATAAGCAGCGATGGTAAAACACCCTATCTTTTTTGGTAAAAAGATGAAATACTAGGTTGTGGTGTGATAAAAGTCATTGCCGCTCTGTATTTCATTTAGTAGTATATGTTACGTTCTTTTCTTCCTTTTTATCGAAGCTTATTTCATAGCAATATATCAATTTACCAGGCAAAGGAGCTTATCAAACACTATGCAGAAAACGAAAGCAAAACGATTTGAAATACAGTATTCCGTTCTAAAAGATGAAGCCAAAATCAAAGGAACTTTTGTGATAGAATCTGCTAAAAACCGAGATGACGCATCAAGACTTGCTAAATTAAATGTCTCTACAAAAGAAAGAGTGTTTATTCAATATGTAAAGATTTTAAAAGTCAAACGAGTTTCTACAGATTCTGCGGCAAAGTGACATTGGTTTGCTTCTTCTTTTAGCAGCCCCCATTTATGCTGAAAGTGTCGTCTCAGAAGATGCTTGTTTCGTTCGTGTGAGTAATAAAACTAATCCAATAATACAAGCTGTGCCAATCCATTGATAAAAACCAAAAGGCTCTTTCAGCCAAACAACGGTTGTAATAACAGCGACCAAAGGTTCTAAACTTCCAAGCAAACTCGTTTCTTTAGGTAAAAGACTTTGCAGGCTTTCTACATAAAACCAAAAAGCAAGCATCGTGCCAAAAATAATGACAAATAAAATATATCCCCAGGTTATTGGTGATAAGCTTGACGCTTCCCAAGGAGGATGAATAAAGCTCATTACGCTTCCCCCAATTACCATTGACCAGCCAACGATGACAAGCGAACTGTACTTTTTGATCAGCGGCACCGCATACAGCGTATAAAAAGCAGCCGCTACGCCGGATAACACTCCCCAAATAACGGCAGGTACAGGAACAGACAGCTGAGAAATAGAGCCGTTTGTTAATAAAAAAAAGCAGCCCCCCAGTGCCAGCAGAACAGTGATAACGTCTTGTCGCGTAAATATAGACTGCTTGCGCAAAAGTAAATAAATGATAATCATCACCGGTGATAAATACTGCAGCAGCGTAGCTACTGCTGCATTTCCATGCTTAATAGAAGCCATATACGTATACTGAACGGCGAGCATACCGACTATGGCAAAAACGACGAGCTGAAAAGCTGACTTTCGGTTCTTCCATACTCCAAGTACGTGAGAACGATTATTTTTTATACATGAAATCATTAGCAGCAAAAAACCCGCAATGAGCAGCCGTACTGAAACAAGCCAGTCCACGCTGATTTCAAATTCTTGAAAAAGCTTTTGAGCAACCGTTCCTCCCATCCCCCAACATATAGCTCCAGTTGTTACAAAGAAGAACCCTTTTTTTCTGCTGAGATCGTTCATCTTTTATCCCTCACTTTTATTATAAGAATAGTGTTATAATAAGTGAAAAACGGGGCAGAAAATACGCATATTGCATTAAAAAATATAAATATATTGAGGTGATCATGTATGCCAGCAGCCAATTTTAAAATTGACAAAAACTTAAAAGAGCTAACGAACCATCGCACCGTTGAGCTGCCCGTAGCATGTTATCAAACGACGATTAGTGATCACATAAACGGCTACATCCCTCTTCACTGGCATGATGAGCTTCAATTTGTATTGGTTATAAAAGGTGATGCGTCTTTTCAAATAAACGAAAAAATAGTGACTGTAACACAAGGCTACGGACTGTTTATTAACAGCGGATGTCTTCATATGACTGAAGACATAAACAAATCCGGCTGCGTGTACATTTGTTTAAATATTTCTCCTCATTTTCTTGTGCCGCAAGAACTTTTCACAAATTACGTTTATCCCTACATTCATGCAACGAATCTATCACATTTATTCATCAGTCCAAAGCAACCCTGGGGAAATAACGTGTTAGAGTCTATACATAAGATATACACGTGGATTCATAAGCAGCCGCACCACTATGAAATAGAGATTGCCTCTGAACTCAGCATACTTTGGAAAAATTTAATTCTTAACGGTTTGCAGCTGAAATACAATGAAAAAGAAATGATCAAAAATCAGCGGATGAAGCAAATGCTTAATTGGATTCATTTGCACTTTGCTGAAAAGATTAAGCTCGATGATATTGCCAAAGCTGGACAATTGAGCCGTTCTGAATGCTGTCGATATTTTAAGAAAATGTTAAAAAAATCGCCTTTGACCTATGTATTAAACTATCGAATTCAGCAAAGCTTAGTTATGCTGCAGCAAGCAGAAGCAAATGTGACGGACGTCGCCTATCAAGTAGGATTTAATAGTACAAGCTATTTTATTAATCAGTTTCGAAAAGAAATGAAGATGACTCCGCTCATGTATCGAAAAAAGAAGCTGCACATCTCATCACCTTACTAAAAAACGGCGGGGCAATCACCCCGCCGTTTTTTATGAACTCTTTTTACTCGTTGATTTTGCATCAGAAATCTTTCCTAAGAAAAACCCATCTACTTCTGCTATTTTCCCTCTCCAAAAGATCTTGCCTTTAGAAGGAGTAGATTTACTGTCTCCACAGTAGATCTTTGTATTTTTCAAATGAATAAAATGGGCTTCTGCTTCTCCGTTTGATTCGCTCGCTTCGCTTGCTAAAGAGAATTGTTCGCTTAGCGCCTGAGCCACTTCACTGCCTTCTTCAAACGTTTCGCTTAAGTAATCAAAGTATTCTTTTGCTGAAATCATGGTACCGGAAATCACAGCGCCGTTTACATTTAATGAAATATCAAGTGAAAAGCCGTGTTGATTAGAAGCTTTTACAAAGTATTCAAGCGTATTGTCTTTAGTTGAAAAAGAAGGTCCTGTACTCATGTATTTCTTTCCTCCTTTATACCTTAGGCTGTTGTATCGTCTTCACTAGAAAGAGATGTTGCGTCTTCATCTTCTTCGTCTGTGTTTTTCTTTGCTTTTGTATTTTTTGATTTTTTAGCTGTTGATTTTTTTGGTTTAGTTTCTTTTTTTTCTTCGCTTTCGTCGTCTTCGTCTTCATCTTCTTCTGTTTTTACTTTTTTGTTCTTTTTGCTTGAGCGAGAATCTTCGTTTTCTTCCTCGCTGTCTTCGTCACTTTCTTCTTCTTCTTGCTCATTTTCTTTTTGATTTTTTTTACGAGGCTTAGACGTTTCTTCTTCGTTTTCATCGTCCTGCTCGTTTTCTTCGTTCTCATCGCTCTCTTCTTCGTCGGAATCTGTATCTTCTGTTTCTTCGTCTTGATTTTTATTGAGGCTAAGCTCAACAAGCATGTTCATTTTTTCTTCAAGCTGTGATAAACGATCTTGAAGAGTTTGATTTTCTTCTTTTAACTCGTCGTACTCTTGAACGTTATCGTCTTCTGTTTCGCTGCTAGAAGAATTTACGTTTTCTTCGTCATCTTTTGATTTATCTTTATCTTTATCTTTTTTAAACAAGCTTCCCGCAGATGTTTTCAGGCTGGCCACACTGCTTTTTGATTTTTCTTTTACCTTTGATCCTAAATCGGATGCTTTGCTTTTTAATTCATCCGTATCAATGCGGTCAAGAAGACTTTTTCGATTTTCAGGAGTGGATACATATCCAATCGTTGCACCGATGATGCCTCCTGCTACCGCTCGTTTGATTGGCCCGCTGCTTGTTGTTTTGCTTGCTTTTGAACCGTTCTTTTCTTTTGAACCGTTTTCCGTATTTTTATTTTCCTTGTTTTCTGCCTGTGTGTTATCTAATTTTGTTTCAGTTGCCATTGTAAATCCCTCCATTTTTTAAGTAGCGTACAGTTTTTACTGTTTCGTTTCTATTTTTTCTTCAAGCGTTTTTAACCGCTCATGCAGCATTTTATTTTCTTCTTCGAGCGCTTTGTTATTGGCTCCTTTTGAACTGAGATAGGGATCATTTTCCCACCAGTCCATGCCAATTTCTTTGGCTTTATCAACCGAAGCCACAATTAAGCGAATCTTTATCGTTAATAGCTCGACATCTGCAATTCCTACGGTGATGTCCCCCGCTATGACGACTCCTTTATCCAAAATCTTTTCGAGCACATCTACAATCGTACTTGACTGCATATTATGTTCGACTGCCATACTGTTCCTCCTACTGACCGCTTAAAGCAGGCTGCCTAGCGGTCCAAGATCAATATTTAAATCTTCTGCATCCAGACCGAACACCTCTTTCAACTCGTCCATTTTTTCTTCTAAGTTCATTAGTGCAATTCCTAAGTTTTCAATTTGTTCGTCCGTCAACGTTCCACCCTCCACCCGCCTCATGGCATGACGTTCAACGATTTGCCTCAATAGCTCAATAACTGTCATCACAAGCTGCGCTAAGCCTTGTTCAGCTTGATCAGGATCCAAGTGGATTCGTCCATTTGCTTGGCTGACCGGTTGCATCCATTAATTCCTCCTTTTGTTTATCAAATTGTTCAGAAGTAATTGGTTTGCGATTTCCTTCTTTTGCTTGCACCAGCGTTTCAACCGAAGAAATAAGCACCCGCAAATCCAAATACACTAAGTCGACGCCGGCTATGGAAATGATTAAGTCTCCTTTAATGGCGACTCCTTTATCTAAAATGACATCTAAAATATCAATAAGAGCAATATCTTTATTCTCCATGGATTGTTTAAGAGACATAATGTTAATTCCTCACTTTACGCAAAGCTCGAGAAATGATAGGGCGGCCATGGTCCCGTTACTTCAAATTTCCAGCCTTTATTTTCAAGCTTTTGCTGAAGCTCTTCTATTTCATTTACAAACTTAGTGATCTGCAGAGACGGGAGAAGAAATACGCTGTTCCACGCCATCTGTTCAGCTGCGCCCGTTACGTCCTTGCTCCAATTCTTTTTAACAGAGTCATAAAGCGACAGTTCTTTGAGCTTGTCATGTATCTCTTCACACACTTTATTTTTGTGAAGCTCTAGTTCTCTTTCAATCAGCTGATCTATTTTTTTCTTTTCAAAAAACTGTCTTCCTGGTGATAATTCACTAATTTCTTGTTTTTTCGATTTTACGCTTTCATTCGTTTCGCTGATTTCTTTTTTAAGCTCTTTATCATCACAGTAAATCTTCACATTCCACTCTTCATTTCCTTGAAGCAGCGTCAGTGAATTCTCTATCTTTTCTTTGTTAATCTCAATAGCTGCCTGCAGACTTTCTTCACTTTTATAAATGGTGCAAAATTTTAATGGAATGATCGTAAATTCTTCGTACAAAGCGGCTACCGTTTCATGATGATGAAATGCTTTTTCCTGCAGCCAGCTCATATCCTGCTCCATTTTTTCTTTAATCACTTCTTCTGAATAGCTGTCAGCATCCAGCTTAGAAACGACAGCCGTCACCTGATCAATCGTTATTGGGTACAGTGAATGTTCTCCGTCAAACCCTTTATAAGATGGAAACGGCTCTATGGCTGCTGCTTCTTTTGTTGGAATTAAACCGTATAAATACAGTAATTCTCCCATCTAGGATTCCTCATTTCTTTTTTGTGTTAGCTCTTCCCATTGTTCAATTTCTCTGCGTTTCGCAATTTCGTACCTCATTAACAATTCATCTTCTTTTTCTTGAAACGCTTCTTCCGGAATTTCACCAAGCTCAAACATCATTTGAAGCTGAATGAGTTTTTGCTGAATCGTCGGAAGGTCATATAGCTGTTTATCAGCTTCTTCCTGTACTTTTTCACCGATTTTCACTACAAGGTTAATAGGGGCGGTTACTAATTTGTGAAGCACGTTATTTCTCTTCTACTTTTAGGCGAATGTTTACAAAATTATAAGCAGGCCATGGACCGCTGTAATGAAAATCGGCTTTGTCTTTCCAGTTTTCATGCGCTTCATTCACTTTTTCATCAAACTTTGCTTCATCTTCTCGGTTAATTAAGAAAGACGCGTTTAAAAGCATCGTTTCGCCCGTTGGCTCATTTGCTTTTGCTGCTTCCGCTGCTTCTTCAAGCGGAGAAAATACATCTGTCTTGACTTCTTTTTGCAGGGAAGTAAACATCTTTTGAGCCATTCCCCCAAGTTGAATACGCTCATAATAACCGGCTGCTTCTGATTTTCCTTTTACCGATGCTGATACTTTTTCAAGTTCAGGATTTTCGTTTACTTTTTTCTCAAGCCATTCTTTTTTCCCAATTACTTTTAAACCGACTTCAATTTTTCCTTTGATCGCTGGAAACAGCTTTTCAAACTGCGGATAAAGATTTTCCAAAAGAACTTTTACATCTTCTTTGGATTTAAATACATTCCCAAAGCTGATTGGAATAACCGTATCGTTCTTGTCCATAATCGCTGCTACTGCGTTTTGATGCATTAATAAATTTTGGCGATTAGGATGATAAATTTTCATCGGTACTTCAGCTGCTACCATAGCTGCGTCTTTGTAGCGAATCAAAAATGTTTCAGCTTTTGTTCCTTCTACTTCCACCGAGCCAAATTCTTCGTCTTTATCCGTTTGAATGGCGCTAAAAATATAAATACCTGTTTCGTTTGTTTCACTCATGTTTTCAAGCTCCTTTACTTTTCTTCCGTGTCTATATTCTTACATTCTTCTAAAATGATTTTTTCGGCTTTGCTTTTTGCGTTTTCTTCATCCAAACATTTGGTAAGCGGATGATGCAAAATATCCATACATAACGTTTGAAAATCTTCGTCATTTCCATCGATAGCAATGTCTTGCTGCGTGGCGAGAGTAGCGATCATAAGCGAAGCCCGAAGGCTAAGTCCGCTGCTGTTTTCGTCTCCAGAACGGTTTCGCACGTTTGCTACGAGCGTTACAATTGTGCGCGCTTCGTCTTCTTCTACGTCCGTTTTCTCTGTTAAAATCGCTGTCTCTCTGTCGATGTCTTTATAGTCAATAAACATGGTAATTAACCTGTCAAGAAGCGCATCTTGCGTATCGTATACGCCGGCATACTCAGCTGGATTGCTTGTAAAGATGACGCGAAAATCGGGATGCACGCGCACAAAAGGATCGGTCATTTTTACTCCATACAGCGGAAGCACGCCTTCTTCTAATATTGATAGAAAGATATTATTCGTTGCAGGCTTAGACCGAGTAAATTCGTCGTAAATCAGCGTATAGCCATTTTTTACAGCTTCAAGCAATCGGCCATCCTGCCAGTTTTCACTCACTTGTTCATCTTTTTTATAGACAGAACGAACATACTGGTCGATTACTTTTTTGCTCGTGTATCCCGTAAAATCGCCAATTAAATCTTTATTGTTGAGCTCGTGATTCCCGTGCATCAGCATCACAGGACGCTTTCTCTTTTTAGCAAGCGCTCGCGCTAAAGAGGTTTTGCCTCCGCCGGCAGGACCTGTAAAATGAATGGAATAGCCGGATTTCAAATAGCTCAGCGCTCTTGAAAGAATCTCTTTTGTCTCGTCATCTTGTATAAAAGCTCCACTGCCTTTTTTCCTTTTGTCTGTTAAGACGGTCATTTTTACGTTCCTCCTGCCATCTTATCGTTTATGCTTCAATGCCAATGGCGCTTCTATATCTGACGTCGAGTCGTTTGAATGAAATGACTTCTTTTTCTTTATTTAAAAAGCACTCGTATGTTCCGAGCATTTCATCTTTTGCGTACTTTTTCATATATTCTCGTTCTTCAATGACTTCAACAATAACTCTCCAGCCTTCATCTTCAGTAGCTTCCACCGAGGTAATTTTATGAGGAGGAGCTACGTTTTCAGCAAAAAAGTCGTTCACGGCTTGCATAATTTTTTTAATTTCCATCTTTAGTAGCCTCCAATAGTTAGATCTAAAAGCTGGAACCACCCTCAAAAAGGAAGGTTCCATACCACTTCATATTAAATGCTAAAACGCGGCTGTCCTTCACTTGAATTTGAACGTTCAGGAAGACCGTTTTCTTCTACGTCGTCACGAAGAAGCCCCACTGCTTCTGCATAGCGTAACCATGTATCAACACTAGCAATAACCACTCGTGCTTCAATTGTTAAAATTTCAATTCCTACAACAGACACTCTTGCAAAAGCATCAATAACAATTCCTTTATCTAAAATACGGTCAATTACTTCTGCTAAACTTGAACTATTAGTACTTTTTTGAATAGACATATCCCATTTCTCCTTTCGCTTATGATCCCATTGTTTTTAAATCTGTAGATGATTTAATATCATTGGAACTTTTAATCTTAGTAGAGCTTTTAATATCGGTTGCTTTTTTAATCTGATTTACGCCTTTTATTTTCCGCTTGTTTTTTGACTTCTCTTTATCGTCTGAAGAAGAAACTTTTTCTTGAAAGTTTTCTCCAGCTTCTTTCACATCGCTAAGCTTATCTTTGACCGATAATAAGACGTCTTGAAGCTTATCTTTTGCTTCTTCCCCTTTGCCGTGTACCTTACTGGCGTTTTTCTCTTTTGTTTTCTGCAGTTTTTCTGACGCTTCATTTGCTTTTTCCTGCAGTTTCCCTTCGGTTTTTTCGACAAACTTTTCTTTTGCTTTTTCTTTAACTTTTTCTTTAACCTTTTCTTCTACTTTTTCCTTAACAGGTTCAGGCGTGTGCTCAACTATTTTTTTTCCCGCTTTTAGTGCTGCTTTCTCCACATCTTTTTTATCCATGAAATTCCCCTTCAGGACGGATATCTTACTTCTTCGCGTCCATGAGTTTGTTTAGCATTTCTTCAATGCGCTGCAGCTGATCATTCATATTTTTATTTTCTTCTTTTAACTCTTCGTACTGTGACGTTTCCATTTCTGCGCTTTCGCTGACTTCTTCCTGCGAATCTCCCTGTTCATTTGATGCATCTTCTTTTTTCTTTTTAGGTGCCAGCAGCTTGCTTAAATTGTCTTTTTCAAGATAGCCTGTAGCCGTCTGTCTTAACGCCCCCATCGCTTGCTGCGTTAAAATATCCTGTGCGTTTCTTCTTAACTCTTGCCCTGTCGCACGTACAATTTCTGATTGTCCTAAGCGGCTGAGTACTTTTTTACTCGTTTGCGGACTTGAAAGAAGTCCAATTCCCGCTCCTACTACGCCTCCTAAAATGGCAAGATTTAAAGAGTTTTGTGTTTTTTCTTCTTGCTGCTGATTTTGTTGTTTTTCATTTTGATCAGTTGTTGTCATGTTCCATCCTCTTTTCTCTTATTATTATTTATTTAATGAATCTTCTAATGATTAAAAGACTTAAAAGCTAAGCCCTGCTCCTCGTTCCTCTGTTCGGCCAGGCAGACCTTCTTCCTCTACTTTGTCGGTTAATAACCCGACGGCTTCTGCGTAGCGAAGCCACGTATCGACACTTGCAATAACCACTCGTGCTTCAATCGTTAAAATTTCAATTCCTACGAGTGATACTCGAGCAAAAGCATCGATAACAATTCCTTTGTCTAGAATTCGATCAATCACTTCTGCTAAACTTGAACTATCTGTACTTTTTTGAATACTCATTTTTAGCAGCTCCTTTCGAAATTTAGCTAAATGAATGATGCTACTAATCAACCTGCTTAACTTTTTAAGTAAACATACTTTTGAAATATACTTTTTAGCCTTCTTTCAAACATGAATAATTTGCTAAAAAGTAATTCATGAAAATAAATTAGAAAATTATTCTACTATATATAATAATTAACAGTTAATTTACGGATGTATTTCGTGCATGAACCCTATTGTTAAAGCTTTCGTCGAAATTCCAATTCCAAAACAAAACAATAAATACATTATTATTACAATAATATTACATTATAATTTAAGGCATATTATCACTCGGTGCACCACGACATATTTTGATATTTTTAACTCTTATGGAATATTGTTGTCCGTTAAATATATTTAAACAAAATCAGCGCATAAAAAAATCTGCCGCACTGCGGCAGATTTCTTCTATAAATCATACGTTCTATAAAATCATTCCGGTTAAAGGCGCTTTCGGGTTTCCATCATGATCTGAATCTTCTTTGTCTACTAAAACAAGCAAGCTGCCTTCTTTGACTGAATCATTATATTGTTCGGCCTGCTGTTTTGGAATTCCCATACCGACTAAAATACCTGACAAACCTCCTACACTCGCACCAGCTGCTGCACCTGTTAATGTAGCTACAATCGGACCAGCCGCTACAATTGGGCCTATTCCCGGGATTGCAAGAGCACCGGCACCTGCTAATATTCCGGTCAAGCTCCCTAGCGTACCTCCAGTAAGCGCTCCGGTTGCTGCCCCTTCTGCTTTTGTATTCGTTTCTTTCTGAACTTTTTTAGTCTTTTTATGTTTACCGATGATAGATATTTCTTCTGATGCGTATCCTTCTTTTTTTAAACTCTCTACAGCATGAATTGCTTCTTGTTCCGTTTCATATACTCCCACAACATTCTTTGCTTTTGCTTCCATACTATCTCCTCCTCATTAATGTTGTGTGTACCCGAGAGTATCGCTTTGAAACGTTTTAGAGAGTAAGAGGTCTTCTCTATTCTTAAATAAATAGCCCTAAATCACTTTTCATTTAGTGACGTTTTTATTTAAAAATGAATGAACTCGCTCTTTATTTAACCATATCCCTCCACAAGCAATGAAGCATGCAACCGTACTGAAAGCCAACGCGTAGCTCCGGAACCAATCCACAAGGAGCCCAAACCAAATCGGTGCGAGCACGATGGCAAATTGATTGAGCGTTAACGCAATGCTTACCGTTAAACCAATAAAACGATCATCGGCTTTTTCTGCTATTAACACGATAAACAAACTAAACCAGCCAATTGCAAAAAAGCCAAGGCTAAAACAAACTGCAGCTAGTAGCCAAAAAGGCAAAGTAAATCCAATATAAGAAATAGCTATGATTAGTCCTACAGTCACCCAAACCGTCGCTTGCAAAGGTGTTCTTCGATTTCCGTTATACACATGATCGCTTAACCAGGCTAAAGCAATTCTCCCAATCATTCCCCCTAACAGCGTGACGCTCAGCAACATGCCCGCTGAAGCAAAATCCATCTTTATGGCTTTCGTTAAATAGCTTATAAAGTGCGCCACAATGATCATTTGAAGGGAAATCATTGAAATACCTACAAAGAATAAGGAATAGAGCGTTTTATCTTGAGAAATACGCATGATTTTTTGAAGAAGCGTAAATGTTTCTTTTTTTTCTGGCGATGATGGGTATTCTCGATAGAATATAAAAAAAAGAAGACCCCCTCCAATAGCTGCCGCAGCCTGTACGAGAACAGCCCCATGCCACCCGTATTGATAAAACACCAGCGGTAATGCCGCGGAAGCAACAGCGCCTCCAATGGGAATTCCCGTTTGCCGAATCCCCATGGCAAGGCCTCTATGATGAGAAGGAAACCACTTCACCACGGCTTTGCTTCCTCCTGGCTGTGCTGTTCCATACCACACGCCCGCTGCAAGAAGTACGCCTGTTAGATACAAATAATGATCGGCTCTATAGGCAAAAAGCATGCTTACCCCCAGCAAAATAGATCCTCCTCCTACAAGCCATCTTTCTCCATAGCGATCCATCCAGTTTCCAAAGAACAGCATGGAAAAAATTGGACCAATTTGAACAGCTGATACGAGCAGTCCTGTTTGAAACTGCGATAAATCATATATTCTTTGCCAAAGCGCTGCCAATGGTCCTATCCCATACGTGACAAACGTGGCACACGCCTGAGACAGCGTGGCAATAAATAAAATCATCCACTTATAAGAAGCTTTTTGTCTGCTCATTTTCTCTCCTCCACCTTTACTTTCAGTTTAGAGTAGCGGTGATATCATGTAAAATAAGGAATAAAGATAAAAGTCATCAATAAAAGTGATAGCTGAAGGAGGAGATTTGATGGATATAAAAGATTTGCTTGTTTTTACGACAGTAGCAGAAGAAAAAAACATTTCAAAAGCTGCCAAAAGTTTAAGCTACGTGCAGTCGAATGTGACGATGCGAATTCAGCAGCTAGAAGCGGAGCTGGGTACAAAGCTCTTCCAACGAAGCGGTAAAGGGGTAACGTTAACTTCCAGCGGAGAGCTGTTGCATCGTTATGCTGAACAAATTCTTCGTTTAACCAATGAAGCCACGGCAGCTGTGCAAAGCAGCTCGCATACGCCGATAGGACCTTTAAAAATAGGTGCAACTGAATCCACCGCGGCTCTTCGCCTGCCGCCTTTGCTTTCTACTTATTGCACTGCCTATCCTGATGTGGACTTCATTTTAGAAACACATACAACCGATGTTCTTATTCACCTAGTTTTAACCCGAAAACTTGAAGGCGCATTTGTTGCAGGCAGCTGTGACCATCCCGATCTAAACTCTTTATTTACTCAAGATGAAGAGCTTGTACTTGTGAGCCGGCATCCTCTTCCTTCTCTTTACAGCCTAAACGATATGAACCTATTAGCTTTCAGCAGCGGATGCGCATATCGACATACGTTAGAAATGCTTATGACAAAAGAAGCCGTGTTTCCAAAACGCATATTAGAATTTGGTACCATTGAAGCCATTATTGGGTGTGTAAAAGCAGGTATGGGCGTAGCTGTAATGATGAAATCCATTGTATCTAACTATGACCATTCATTAACGTTAACTCCGCTGCCACAGCCATATAGAAAGGTTCCTACTTTTTTTATTACGCGGAAAGATGCCTTTGTATCGGCGGCTTTACGTGAATTTTCTTTTCTTCTGACTGAACAGCTTTGCACAACAAAACCCTAAGAAAATAGGCGTTCTTAGGGTTTTGACTTAAGCAGCGGCGGGATTCTTCTTAACAAATTTCATAAACAATCCGCGAACTAAAGGTCCCATAATGAGAAGCTGAAGCGGATAGGCTACGATAAAGTTTTTCATAACGATCAATGCATAGCTTGAAAGAATCGGCTCTCCGTCTAAACCTTTCGTAAGTGACATCGTAATTAATCCGTATATAGACATAGAAAGCACCATTCCGATCACCATACATGATGATAAAATCAACACGACTTTTAACTGTTTAGACTTATCAAACGGCAGTGAAAATGCTACTTTTTTTGCTACAGGACCGACTACGAAAGTTTCGACAGCCATGGCAACTACAAATGTGATAACCAAGTTCAAAATACCTTCTGCAAGTGTGATATGCCCGATGACATCATTCATTAACATGTTATACATCGTCATCACAAGCACCATCCCTCCGCACATCATCATTCCAAAATACATACTTTCTTTTTTAGTTGTTGGCACATTCCTCATCCTTTTCATGTTTTTTACTTGGATTAGTATAGCTTTTTATCTTCCTTCTTCGTAAGTGAACATTTTGTGAACATTCATCTAAAAAAATGCCCTGTGACCAAAAAACAGTCACAGAGCATTTTTTTAGACTTAAGCGGCGCGTGCTCTTTTTTAGTAGGGCTGAGTATGGCAAATTACTCTAGTCTACATCGTTAATAAGTGTTTAGAGATTTAACAAAAAACCCCCGCTTTAGGAGCTAAAGCGGGGGGTGGTTTTATAGAGATTCCGTGTGAGATGCAGGCGGAATTGGTGTTTGGGTTCGAAATACTTTTTCCCATTTCGAGACGACGATACAGGCAATGGCGTGGCCTGGAACGTTAACTCCTGTTCTGGCCATATCCATGATGCGGTCCACTCCTGCAATGATTGCGACTCCTTCAGCCGGCAGACCTACTGCGTTGGCTGTTGCTAAAAGAACAACAAGTGAACCTGACGGGACAGCCGCGATTCCTTTACTTGTCATCACGAGTATAAGCATCATAAATAATTGCTGAGTTAATGGCATATCGATGTTAAAAGCCTGTGCTAAAAAGACGCATGAAACGGATAAATACAGCGTGGAGCCATCACAGTTTAACGACAGGCCCGACGGAATAACGAACGAAACCACTCGTTTAGGACATCCGTACTTTTCCATCCGTTCCATCAGCTGTGGCAGCACCGTTTCCGTACTTGTTGTTGAAAACGCAATAAGAAACAAATCCCAAATCATTTTGAATACTTCAAAGTAGTTGAATTTGAACAAAAACCCAACAAGCGGAAATAAAACAAATAAAATAATAAAAAGACCTAAAAAGACGGTTCCAATTAGCTTCAGCATTGGAAGCAGAAGTACAATGCCGTATTGCCCCACAGATGCGGCCATTAGCGCTAATACACCAAGAGGCGCTGTAACCATAACAATTTGCGTTAATTTAAACATAATTTTAGCGGTGGATTCAAAAAATTTCATTGCAGGTTCGGATGCTTTACCAACTCCTGAAGCGGCAACACCGAATAAAATAGCAAAGAAAATCACGGCCAGCAAATCATTTTTTGCCATCACATCGACGATATTCGTTGGAATGATGTTTAAAATCATTTGTTTAAAATCCACGACTTTGTCGGTGTACTGAGACAATTCACCGATATCTTTTTTAACAAGATGAGAAAGATCGAGGCCTACTCCAGGCTTTAGCAAATTCACTAACAGCAGACCGATTCCTAATACAATGGTAGTAATGATTTCAAACCAAATAATCGTCTTTAACCCTAAACTCCCCATTTGTTTCATACTGCCGCTTCCCGCAGCACCTATGACGATGGTTGAAAAGACAATCGGCACCACAATCATTTTAATGAGGCGGATAAACCCTTCTCCTACCGGTCTTAAAGCCATCCCGAAGTCCGGAAAAAAGTGCCCGATAACAGCTCCAATTACTAATGCAATTAAAATTTGAAACGCTAAAAATTTTTTCACATTTCTCCCTCCCTTTTGTCTTCATGAAACGGATATCTATTCCATTAATATCCAATCCCTCAGACACTTTAAGTAAGTTCGGGACATTTAGCTAGATTCCTTCTAAAATAGACAAATTGGTCTATATATTTTACCTTGCCAGTTAAAATACATAGAAAAAAGTCAGGATGAAAGTCTTCTTCATCCTGACTTTTTTATCGTTATGCTTTTTTCACAAACTGAGATTTTAAGCTCATCGCTCCAAATCCATCAATTTTGCAGTCGATGTTATGATCGCCTTCTACTAAACGAATGCTTTTTACTTTCGTTCCGATTTTTACAACCGATGAGCTTCCCTTTACTTTTAAGTCTTTAATGACAGTAACTGAATCTCCGTCTTTTAAAGCATTACCGTTTGCATCTTTTACAGTAAGCTGTTCCTCCGTGCTTTCTGCTTTTTCATCTTGCCCCCATTCATGCGCACACTCCGGGCAGATGAACAGGTTTCCATCTTCATATGTATACTGTGATTGACAGCTTGGACAATTAGGTACATTCATTTTCTTTTCCTCCAGCAGCTCGTAAACGTTAGCAAGGTCACGAGATTACGTTTTTTATCTGTTTTATACTGTCACATTTTTATAAATTTAACAAGCTTCTTTATTTCCTTGCTGCTGATGTTTTCTTTTCCAAATAAGTGAGCCGATAAACAGAACAAAACCCGCTCCAAAGACAAGAAGCTGATCTAAATAAAGGTCACATGTTTTTATATACTGAATAACAAATAATCCCCCAAACATGAGCATCAGCATACATGAAAACCGAATGAGGTATGAATTGATCCCCATTTTGCATTCCTCCTTTTTGTAAGAATTTCTTTGTTACGAAAAAAACGCATACCATATGCCGAATGTAACGCCGTATAAAGGTAAAATAACGGCCAGCTTTTGCTTCCACCCTTTAAAAAAGGAAGAATTACGAGGTGCAAACCAAAGCTCTAACGTACCGTATAACAAGAGTGCTCCCGCTGCTAGTATCGCAATCACTGTCTCTCCTAAGTCCATAGCTATTCCTCACTTTCATTCTACGCACTTGAAACTAAACGCAGCGTATATAGTAAGTCTCATCATTATAAAAGAGCTTCTAATCGTGATGCATACGAACTTTGAATACTTTTTCTATCATACATTTATTACCATTATATCATAATTAAAGCACTTTTGAGACTTTTTATATATGTAAATTATTGTATAATGAAAAGTGGACACAAAGAAAAAAGGGGAGGATTCTTTGAAGAGAACTCAACTTATTTTTGTTATTACCCTGCTTATTGAAGCTGGATTAACCTATGCGTGCTCAGCTTTTTTGTCTATCCGTTTTATTGAGCTTATGTTTTTTAGCGGACTTTTGTTTTCAGTTTTGACTTTTTGGTTTTCAAGCAGCGGAAGCAACAGCGCTCATTCTCACTATAAAACTCATTCCATGAGGGTAATGTCTGGAGCCAATATTGAACATAATCCGTTTCGTTTGCGCTGGACGGCTTATTTTCTTGCTTCTTTAAGCTTTACGGGAGTGGGCCTGATTTTTTTCATTCTGTTGCTAACGGACGTTATTCCTCCCGTGAGCTAAAAAACCTGCTCTTTATAGAGAGCAGGCACTTACGAAAACAGTTTTAGAAGCAGGCATTTTCTCTTTACTTTGTTAGCGACAGCTTGAGTCACATGATCTTTTAAAGGCCGAGTTAATATTCGTTTCAACGGATGTTTTAGCATTCGTTTGCTAATGGGAACTTTAAAAATAATGCTGAGAACCACCGTTGCTAAAACTGAGAGCAACAAGACCGCAAAAGGCTTTTTTTGAAACCATCTCGAGAAGATAAGCATCATTACATAAATAAGCGCTGACCACCCCAAATGCCAGCCGTGCCTAAATGTAATCCCCTTACACCTGAGCCCAACCCATTCTACAAACGAAGCTGTACATACCCACTTTGTAATATATTTCACCTGCTTAGCGAGTGTAGACGGATAGGTAGCTAAGAACGACAAAATCATGAGAGGTGTAATAAATATAAGGTGTAAAATACGCAGTCCTTTTAATGAAAGATGAGAAGATTTAAAATCCCAAAGCAACTTATCGTTACACAAAAAGTAATAAAGAATATTAAAAAAGCTCACGTATAAAACCCCGGCATACAGCTCGCGTATTTTGTTCCAGGTTTTTTTATGGATATTTTGAAAAATCAGCCATAGAAGGACAGAAATATGCACCTTTGTTCACCTCTCTAACGTCGTTTTTAGAACTAATGTTATTTTATTTTCGTTTCGTCCTGCTTCTTTTCAATTTTCCGAATCCATCCAATCAGCAGCCGGTTAAGATAGGATTTTAACGTTACGCTAATAAAGGTGTGGTACCACATCCAGCCTGTTTTCCATTCGATAAGCTTCGTTCGTTTTTCAGCCCATAATTCAATAAAAAACATGGGAATCGTAAAAAGTACAATTTTATATAAAATTTTTAACCCTTTATCGTGATACGTAGCCTGATTAATCATAACGGATATGCTAGGATACAGTAAAAAGTCGAACAATACATTAATTCTAAACTGTTTTTTCAGTAAGCGAGTTGGATATCGAAGAAGGCCGTGAGAGACAATAAATTTATCAATAATACCATTTGTTAATGCATTAAATGCATAAGCCAGCAGCCAGTCTTTGATCGGTGGTTTTCTAAATAAAAAAGGGAGCATTCCCAGGGCGATAAGCAGCATTACACGTAAAAATTTCACTTCAAACTTTTTATTTCTCATCACCTTTTCGCTCCTTTCACCAAGTGTTGTTAGCCTACCTTCTTGTCAATTGGCAGCTTGAGACGGCTGTTCTCACCACGCTCAATTATTGCTTATGTTAATTTATAAAGATACGCAGCAGCGTCTAATGTAAATTCCCCGTACATAAACCCTAAGTTCACGCTATTCATACATACGTAAATGTTTGTTTTAGTTTTAAGTTCTTTGAAGAGATTTATACATGTGGTTGAGACATGAAAAAAGCCCAACTCTAATCAGTATGGGCTTCTTCCTTCACCTATTGTGTTTTTTTAAACGTTACCATCCGGCGTCCGGTGAAAATAAAATAAACGTCGACGATGAAACAACGGATGATGCCGTACTCGCAGTCAAAGCAATGGCGAAACAAAAAGGCATCGACAGCCGCAATATTTTTATACTAGGACACAGTCAAGACGGCATGATGATGCCCAGGATTTTAAATCACACGCCCGATAAAAGCGTGCGCGGCTCTATGTTACTTGCTGCACTGAGCCGCACACTTCCAGAGTTAATGCTTGAACAATTTGCCTATCTTGTATCGCTGAATCAGCTTCCGAAAGAGCAGCTTGCATTTTTCCAGCAGCAGTTTGCCATCTTACAAGACCCAAGCTTTTCAGCAGCTCAGCCACCAAAAGAATTTCTGCTTGGCACTCCTTATTTTTGGTATGACGTAGCTCACTGGCACCCTGCAGAAGTAGCAAAATCTCAGGACACGCCTCTGCTTTTTTTACAAAGAGCACGTAATTATCAAGTAACGACCGAAGATTTTGAAGGATGGAAACAAAGCTTATCTCAGCGTTCCAACACTTCTTTTAAGCTTTATCCAAAGCTCAACCACTTTTTCACAGAAGGAACTGGTGAAAAAAGCACGCCCGATGAATATGCTGTTTCAGCCAACATTCCTTCTTATGTCATTGATGATATTGTGAAATGTGTTCGTGAAACGCAAAAGTAAAGAAAAAAGGTGCTGTTTTATCAGCGCCTTGTTCTCTTACTTATTAAACCTTCCCATTACTACCGTATTATAGTACTTGCCGTCAGACAGCACCTTGTCATGTTTTAATACTCCTTCTATTTCAAACCCGAATTTTGTATATAAATCAATCGCTTTTTTATTGGTCTCTAGCACATTCAGCGTCATTTTCTTCATGCCCGCGCTATCTGCCCACAGTATGGATTGTTGTAAAAGGCCTTTGCCAATTCCGTATCCCCAACATTCTTTTGCGACGCATACGCCAAACTCTACTTTATGGGCAAATCGTTTCAACTCGTTGCCTTCGCACCTTGAAAATCCACCAATTTTATTATGTACAACCGCTACTAAGAATAAGTTTCGTTTACTTTCTGTATCACGTTGAATAAGTTTTTCAAAATCGGATTCGTCCATACACCCTTCTCCTGGTTCACGATCCAAGTTTTCCGTTTCTCCGTCTAGCTGAACTCTAAGGTGAGACAATTCGTCTGCATCGCTAGTCTCAGCTGAGCGAATGATGTATTGAAGTCCTTTTACATGGTAAATCTGCTGGTTGATGACCATTGTATACCTCCAAATGTCTTTCTCTCATTCAATCTATTAATTTGGTTTTATTTCCTTTATTATAAATCTTATACATAAAGAGATGGAAGAGAGTTGAACAAATTGCTTTGGTTACTACTTTTGATCCTATACGGCATTTACAAGTTCTATAAATCAAGGAGGCTGCTAACAAAATTTGACCATTTTTACGAAAAGGCATTTGAGCTAGAAGAAAAAAAGCGATATGACGATGCGCTTGAAATACGCAACCAAGGGATCGAACTCCATACCCTTACCGATTTAGAGCGAGCTGATTTACACTTAGCAAACGGGCATATTCTTTTGAAACTAAAGCAGTATGAACAAGCAACGAAACACTACGACGCCTCATTTAAGCTAGCCAAATATGAAAACTTTCCTTACTCAGAAGGATTTGGCGAAGTCATTGAGGCCTACTTTTATGCAGGGCGTAACGAAGATGCCTTGATAATTACTAATGACATGTTAAAACGACAAAGCTACGATCAAAAATTTAAGAAGCTAGAGCCTTTAAAAGAAAAGCTTCTTTCACATGAAGACTCATGGTAAAATTAAACAAATGAAAACGTATTATTAAGAGCGATTGAGGTGAATGTAATGGTCATAACCGTTATTGTAGGAGTGCTGGGTCTAATTGGTTTAATTGCAGCAGGATTTGCGACGAATTATAAGGATACGAAGTAAGAATACATAAAAAAGAACAAGAACCAAATAGGTTCTTGTTCTTTTTTAACGAGCCAACAGCTTTTCTGTTATGCGCAAAAACATCTTTACTCCAACTTCAAGCGAAGCTTCATCTACCGTAAACTTCGGATGATGATGAGGGTATACGATGCCCTGTTCTTCATTTCGCGCTCCGATGTTAAAAAATGCTCCTTCCGTTTCCTGCAGATAAGCTGAAAAATCTTCTCCTCCCATTTTAGGAGACAGTGTTTTAACCCGTTCTTTTCCATATTCTTCGATAGCTGTTTCTTCAATTAAACGCGTAATTTCTTCAGAGTTAATGACGGGATGATAGCCTTTTTCATATGTGAAGGTGTACTCTGCACCGTAGGCTTCTGTTAGTCCTTTTACAATCCGGTCAATTTGTGACGGAACTTTTTCTCGCAGAGCCGCGTCAAAGCTTCGAACGGTACCGTTGAGCTCCACTTTATCGGGAAGTACGTTGTGCGTAGTTCCTCCGTGAAATTGTGTAACCGATACGACTAATTTATCAATTGGATTGGTCGTTCTTGAAACAATCGTTTGAAGGTTCGTAACAATTTGTGCTCCTACAACGATCGCATCAACTGCTTCATGAGGCGCTGCGGCGTGTCCTCCTTTTCCTTTAATCGATATATTAAACGTGTCAGGCGAAGCCATCATAGGACCTGCAAGCACGCCGATTTCTCCGACGGGAAGACCAGAATTCAAATGCGTACCAATTACATAATCCACACCTTCCATCACGCCTTCTTTCACAAGTTCCTGTGCTCCTCCGGGCAGCAGCTCTTCTGCATGTTGAAAAATCAAGCGAATTTCTCCTTTAAATTCATTTCCTAACTGAGAAAGTACAGAAGCTACTCCTAGCAAAATAGCCGTGTGACCGTCGTGCCCGCATGCATGCATCACGCCTTTATGAACCGAAGCAAACGCAAACGTGTTTTCTTCTTCAATCGGCAGCGCGTCCATATCTGCTCGAATCGCAACCACTTTTCCCTGCTCTTTTCCTATTAATCTAGCCACCACGCTTGTTGGTGTAGGACGTGTAATGATAAAGCTTCCAAACGAACGAAGCGTATCTTCAACGTACTGAGCCGTTCGGTGCTCTTGAAACGATAATTCAGGATAGCGATGAAAATGTCTTCTCCACTCAATTACCTGCTTCTTTAAGCTTTCTGTGACGCTGTATTCACTGATTGATTTAACTGTCATACACAAACTCCCCCTTTGTTTGACTATATCGATTGGCTGGAACGGAAAGGTTTAAATTTCCGCGCAGCGTACTGCTTTCGTATGAAGTGTCGTAAAGTCCTCGCTCTTCCAAGATAGGCACCACTTTTTCCACAAACTGATGAAACGTCTCGCTCATAAACGGGCGAAGCACAAATCCATCTGCTGCTTCCTGCTCATGCCATTTTTGCATTTCATCCGCTACGTGCTCAGGTGTTCCTGAAAACGGCGAACGCGGTAAAACTGTTTCAAGTGCCAATTGTCTTAAGGTTAACTTTCGAGCAGCCGCCGCTTGTTTAATTTTATTTGTAGTGCTTTGAAACGCATTTGCTCCGATATCCCCTAACTCTGGAAACGGGGCGTCTACGTCAAATTGCTGAAAGTCATAATCATCAAAAAACCGAGCTAAATATGTAATGGCATGATCAATTGGAATGAAAGCGGCAAGCTCTTGATACCTTCTTTCTACATCTTCCTCGCTATCTCCTATAATTAAATCAATACTTGGAAAAAAGAGATGCTTTGATTGTTCAAAGCATCTCCAGTCGTCTGGTCGATCGGTTTTAAATAGCTGTTTAGTTGACTTATCTGCATGTTATACCTACTATCCCGGTAAGTCAAATTAGCTTTTTAAATATGTGCTTTTATTTCTTTAAAACTACAGCTACATTCCCTATTTTACGTCCGGTTTCTACATATTCATGGGCTTCTGGAATTTGTTCTAAAGAGTAGCATCTATCAATCACTGATTTTATCTGCCCTTCTTCCATCAGGTTTTTAAGAAGTAATAAATCTTTCGTCTGCACTTTGGCAATTCCTTGCCTTTCGACCGAAACAAAGCGTCCATTTAAGGTTAATGCTTCCTTGCACTGATTTTTTGTGATTTTCCCAACGGCATCAAAGATAAGATCGTATCTGTCTTCTTTTTCAATAAAATTTTCGTGTTGGTAGTCGATGACGCGATCTGCTCCTAAAGACTTTACTAATTCACTATTTTTAGCAATGCACACGCCTGTCACTTCAGCTCCGTAATAGCTAGCAAGCTGTACAGCGGCAGTTCCTACGGCACCTGAAGCACCGTAGATAATCACTTTTTGCCCAGCTTGAATGTTTCCTTTTCTAAAAAAATGCAGAGCCGTCGTGCCGCCGAAAGAAATAGAGGCGGCTTCTTCATGGGTTACATTCTCTGGCTTTACAGCTATTGTCCCCTTTTCTGGTAAGCAGATATATTCCGCATATCCTCCAAACTTCATACCTGTCATCGCAAAAAGCTGATCGCCTTTTTTGAACCGCGTTACGTTCTTTCCGACTTCCTCTACCTCTCCGGCCAGCTCTACGCCTAGTATTGATTTTCTAGGCTTCCGTAATCCTAAAACTATTCGCATTGGAAGCCACAATAGCAGTGGACTATTAAAGCTCCTCACTCTGCAGTCGCCCGATGTGACCGTGGTGGCATAAATTTTTATCAGTATTTCATTCTCTTTTGGAATAGGCTTTTCCACTTCTTGAAGCTGAAGAACATCTGGTTTCCCATACTTTGTACATACCATTGCTTTCATAACAGCTCTCCCTTTTTCACTAGAGTTCAATATATGTTTATAAACTATGCTCGTCGAAATCCATTCTTTCACATTTTATAAGGAACGCCGGTGAATCTACTGTCACATATGGTAAATAAAAGGATATTGCTATAAAATAAGTATAAAAACAGAAAGCGTGGTACGTATTATTGTTTAAACTTCTTTTAATTGAAGATGATGTAACGCTGTTTAATGAACTGAAAGAGCGGTTGGAGCAATGGTCATATGATGTTTACGGCATCCGTGATTTCAGTAACGTTATGCAGGAGTTTAGCGAGGTAAAACCTGATTTAGTTATTATGGATATTCAGCTGCCGAAGTATGACGGATTTCACTGGTGCAGAATGATTCGTTCTCATTCAAAAATCCCTATCATCTTCCTATCTTCACGTGATCACCCTTCTGATATGGTGATGTCTATGCAGTTTGGAGCAGACGACTTTGTCCAAAAGCCGTTTCATTTTGATGTGCTTGTAGCAAAAATACAGGCCCTTCTTCGCCGCGTATATAACTACAGCGTTGAACAAGTAAACCTTCTTTCGTGGCAAGGCGCTACGATTGATTACGAAAAAAATAAAGTATCAGCGGGATCTACAGCTATTGATTTAACCAAAAATGAAATCTTTATTTTAAAATGCTTAATACATAAAAAGAATAAGATTGTAAGCCGAGATGAGCTGATTAATAGTTTGTGGGAAGATAAACGGTTTATCAGTGACAACACGCTGACGGTAAACGTCAATCGCCTGCGAAAAAAGTTAGATGAAATTGGACTAGGAACGTTTATTGAAACAAAAGTTGGTCAAGGCTACGTAGCGATTGAAGAGGAACGCTATGATTAAACTCTTTATTCGCGAGCGTCTAAGCTGGATCCTTTTCTTTTTTATGATGCATCTTTTTATGCTTTTTATCGCTTATATTGATGAATCCATTCCTGTGTCTTCGATTCTTTATATCGTGTTTATATCATCAATTGTCTTTCTTATTTTTTGCGTCTTCCGCTATCATAAAGAAACAAAATTTTATCAAGGGTTAAAAGATGAAGAGGATTTCTTTGATTCTTCTACTCTTTCTCATCCGCTGCGCCCCTTTGAAAAGATTGTTCAGCGAAATCTGATGCAACAATTAGAACAAGCGAAAAAAGATGGCTTGCAGACTCAGCTGTACGTGACGCAGGAAAAAGATGAACTGTTAGCTTGGATTCACGAAATTAAAACGCCGTTAACTGCGATGCATTTAATGATTGAACGCTTAGAAAATCGAGAAGTTAAAGCAAACTTGACGTTCGAGTGGCTCCGCATTCACTTTTTACTTGATCAACAGCTGCATCAAAAGCGCATTTTCTTTATCGAAAATGATATGTATATTGAACATCTGGATTTAGAGTCCCTTATTTTCACTTAAATCAAAACGCTGCAAGCTTGGTGTATGCAAAAAAATATTGGGTTTGATGTGGATATACAGGCAGAACGTGTACTGTGTGACGCAAAGTGGCTTTCGTTTATTATGAGACAGCTGTTAACAAATGCAGTCAAGTACAGTGAAGAATCTGATGTGCTGATTAGAAGCTACGAGCACCACGGTCAAGTGTACATCGAGGTAAAAGATAACGGACGGGGCATTTCTCCTCAAGATATGCCCCGCATTTTTGAGAAAGGTTTCACCTCAACTACGCAGCATGAAGACGGCCGCGCTACAGGCATGGGTCTGTATCTCGCTCAAAAAGCGGCGCACGCTCTTTCGATTCACATTGGTGTGAAGTCCGTTCTTAACGAAGGCACGACATTTACGCTTGCCTTTCCTAAATCAAATGATTTTGTGGATATGAAAAGCATGTGACAAAAATGTCACATGCTTTCGTTATTTGTTCGGTGAATCAAAGGAAAAGCTAAAGCCCTTTTTTTATAATAAACGTATCGAATCAAAGGAGTGAGTACATATGAACATATTAGAAGCAACTAATATTCATAAAAGCTACGGAAATAAATTTAATAAACAAGAAGTATTAAAAGGCGTAGACATTACCATTATGAAAGGAGAATTTGTAGGAATTATGGGCGCTTCAGGCTCAGGCAAGACGACGCTTCTGAACGTGCTTTCCTCTATTGATAAAATCAACGGCGGAACCATCAAAATTGAAGGAAATGAAATTAGCAGAATGAAAGAAAAGCAGTTAGCGAACTTCCGAAAAACACATTTAGGCTTTATCTTTCAAGACTATAACTTACTGGATACACTGACAGTCAAAGAAAATATCCTCTTGCCTCTTTCTGTTGTAAAAACTCCTTCGGCAGTAGCTCACAAAAAATTTGACGCGCTTGCTAAACAGCTCGGTATCTACGAGCTAAAAGATAAATACCCAAATGAAATTTCGGGCGGACAAAAGCAGCGTACCTCTGCTGCAAGAGCCTTTATTCATGAGCCAAGCATGATTTTTGCTGACGAACCCACAGGTGCTCTTGATTCAAAAGCGGCCAGCGATTTGCTAAACAAACTGACCGAGCTTAATGACAAAAGAAGCGCAAGTATTGTGATGGTAACGCATGACCCAGTGGCAGCTAGCTACTGCAGCAAAGTCATTTTTATAAAAGACGGACAAATTTATACGCAGCTGTACAAAGGCAATCAAACGCAAAAAGCCTTTTTTGACGACATTATGAAAACTCAAGGCGTGCTAGGCGGAGTGCAAGATGAATATTAATCAGCTCATTTTTCGCAACTTCAAAAAGAATGTAAAAAACTATTATTTATACGTTTTTGCACTAATTTTCAGCGCAGCTTTATATTTTGCTTTTGTCACGCTTCAGTATGATCCTGCTCTTGATGCAACCAAAGGTTCAATTAAAGGAGGCGCAGCGGTTCGGGCCGCTTCTGTTTTACTTGTAGCCATCGTTTCTATCTTTCTATTATATGCAAATACCATTTTTATTAAACGACGCAGTAAAGAAATTGGTTTATTTCAGCTGATTGGCATGACCAAAACAAGAATTTTTCGTATCTTAACGGCTGAAAATTTTATGCTGTACTTTAGCTCGCTGATTGTCGGCATTTTAATCGGGTTCTCGTTTTCAAAAATAATCATCATGGTTTTATTTAAAATCACTGATACAAAAGGTATTGCCAAGCTTCATTTTTCCGAAGAAGCCTTGATTCAAACACTGATTGTATTCGGAGTCATCTATTTACTGATTATGACGATGAACTATCTTTTTATTAAAAGACAGACCATTTTAGCCCTATTCCAAGTTACGTCATCTACAGAAGGCAAAACAAAAAAAATCAGTATACTTGAAATTATTATTGGAATTCTTGGCATGACCTTTATTGCTTCCGGCTACTATATTTCTGCTAAATTGTTTGACGGATCTTTTACAAGCATGAATGCTTTAGCAATCGCCATGATATCTATTTTAGCCTCAGTTATCATAGGTACTTACTTGTTTTATAAAGGCTCGGTTCGCTTTTTATTAAACCTGATGCGAAAAAGCAAAAAAGGCTATTTGTCGATTAACGACGTATTATCTCTTTCTTCCATTATGTTTCGCATGAAATCAAATGCATTATTACTAACGGTGATTACAACCGTATCCGCTCTTGCTATCGGTTTTTTATGTTTGAGCTACATTTCCTATTACTCTGCTGAAAAGTCGGCTGGAGACTATGTACCTAACGATTTTTCTATCAATAATACAAAAGACGCTGCTTCGTTTAAAGCCGCACTGGATAGAAAGAAAATAGCATATACAGAAAAAAAGATCGACGTCATCCAAGTAAAAGCAAACGTAAAAAGTATCTTAGAAAATGAACTGAAAAGTCCAATGGTGGACTCGTCCGCTATGACGATTCCGATGATTAGTGAAAAATCAGTTAATGGCTTAAATCTAGCTCAAAACGAAACCTTGTTTACCGGCTATAATAACATGCTTCAAAAAACAATGGCATTTAAAGATTCGGGACAAATTGAGCTAAAAGGAAAGCAAAAAGTAATACCACAAAAATTTGTAGGATTAAATCGAGAATTTCTTCTATCCATTTATTTTACAGGGGGCGGTTTGCCTACTGCCATTGTAGATGATGCTGTATTTAATGAGCTTAAACAGAATGCAGACCCTTCTATTCAAAAAGAATCGTCTATCTACACTGGAATAGACATATTAAATGAAGATAACTTACAAAAAGCAAATGAGCTTTTCGGAGAGATGAAATTTAGCGATAACAGCTTAAATGATTCCCGTATAGATATGATACGGAGCCAAAAGCAGACTATGGGTCTAATTATGTTCATTGTCGCTTTTCTAGGACTGGCATTTTTAATTACATCAGGGTGTATTCTTTACTTCAAGCAAATGGAGGAAAGTGAAGATGAAAAACCAAACTATACAATTCTTAGAAAACTAGGCTTTACCGAAAAAGACTTACTAAATGGAATAAAAATAAAGCAGCTTTTTAACTTCGGCATTCCGTTAATCGTAGGCTTGCTTCACAGCTATTTTGCCGTCCAATCCGGCTGGTTTTGGTTTGGAACAGAGGTTTGGACCCCTATGATTATCGTTATGGTTGTTTATACGGCTCTGTACTCTATCTTTGGTATATTATCGGTTCTTTACTATAAAAAAATTATTAAAGAAGCTCTTTAAAGATCAAAAGCACAAGCTATAGCTTGTGCTTTTGATCTTTACATGCCATTAATGGCTGGCATTTTCTTTATTTCCCTGACTGGCTGCATGTAAAAAACCTTCTAGTCGCTTTTTGACAAACGGCCACTCTTCGTCAATTATACTGAAGATAACCGAATCTCGTACGTATCCATCTGGTAAAACCATGTGTTTTCTGGTGATGCCTTCCTGGGTAGCCCCTAACCGTTTAATAGCAGCTCTGGACCTATTGTTTCGCACATCCGTTTTGAATTGAACGCGGTGAAGCTTCAGCTCTTCAAAACAGTATTTTAATAATAAATACTTACACTCCGTATTAACTCGCGTTCGCCACACGGATGGATGATACCACGTCCACCCTATTTCTACGCTTTTGTTGAGAAGTGATATATCTAAAAATCTTGTGCTTCCTACAATTGAATGTGACTCTATATCAAATACAGCAAAAGGCAGCTCTCTTCCCTCTTTCTTGGCTTTTAAAGCACTTTCAACCAGCCGTTTCATATCACTTAAACTATGAACTTTTACCGGGAGATGCTCCCAAATTTCTTTCGGTTTTGCAGCTTCATATAATTCTTGCTCATGCATTTTTTCAAGCGGTACTAGTTTTACTTTTGGTCCTACAAGTTCACCTGACTTTAGCATAACCTCGCTCCTTTTCAATACTTTTAAAGAAAATATTAATACATGTATATGTACTGAAAAAGGGTCAGTTTCTGCTTATTGTAAGGTATCACTTTCAGAATACATAGCTAGTGATCAGCTAAGTGTTTTTTGAGAAACTCACTTATTGTTTGGAAGGCCTGGTCTGCTGATTCTTTATGAAAGGTTTGTGAAAAAGGATTCATAAAACCATGACCACCATAAAACTTTTTGATTTCCAAAAGCGGCTCTCTTTTTTGCTCTAATGAATTTATTAAACAGTCTACATCAAATGTTTGCTCTTCAGCAGGAAAAATAAGAAGAGTTGGGCAAACAGGACTTCTATTTACATAATCTCTAATGCGCGATCCATAACAGCCAATCACGAAGCTACACAAATTATTTTCACTGCATAGCCACGATATTGTGGCTCCTACACTGAAGCCTATAACTCCTACTTCTTCATATTCTTGTTTTAGTTGAATTAACATGTTAGTAATTTGTCTTGAACCCTCATCAATCCCAATGTTTTGAACAAAGTTTTGATAAGCCATTCCTTCTTCTTCATAACTATAGGAAACGTCTTCAGATAATAAGTTAGGACAGATAATATCTGCCTCTAACTTAGACAATTTCTCTTTCATAAACTTCATATGATTATTCACACCGTATATTTCATGAATTAATAAAATCGCTTTATTTGATTTTTCCATTTTTTTATAAAACAGTCGTTTCCTTTGTCAATTCACGATGCAATACGCCTCCCATGCGCTTCATGCCTTCAACGATTTGTTCAGCAGACATATTAGAATAATTCAAGCGCAGCGCATTGTTTCTTGTTCCGTTTGGAAAGAAAGGAGTTCCCGGAACACAGGCTACGTTGTTTTTTAGACATTCTGAAAAGATATGTGCTGAATCAATTCCTTGGGGCAGTTCCACCCAAATAAACAATCCGCCTTCTGGCTTACTGTAAGACAAATTCTCCGGGAAAAATTCTTCGATGCACGATAACATTTGGGTACATCGCTCTTTGTATACGGCTTTAATTTTTCGAATGTGCTCTTCGATATCATAAAGCTCCATGTACTTAGCCGTTACGCGCTGAGCAAAGCTGTCCGTATGCAAGTCTGCCACTTGCTTAAACGCCACGTACTTATCAATGAAAGCTTCATCTGCACACACCCAGCCGATTCGAAGACCCGGTGCAAAAATTTTAGAGAATGTGCTGATATAAATCACTCTGCCTTCTGTATCAAAATGCTTAACCGGCGGCAGCGCTTCTCCTGCAAATCGGACTCCTCCATACGGATTGTCTTCTACAATCAGCACGTCGTATGCATTCGCAAGCTCGATCATTCGCTGACGTCTTTCGCGCGTTAAGGTGCGCCCTGTAGGATTTTGAAAATCAGGAATTGTATAAATAAATTTAGCATGCGGATTTTCCTGAAGCTTTTTCTCTAGCTCTTCCATAATCATTCCGTCTTCGTCCATGTCTACTTCTACAAACGTTGCGTTGTAGGATTTAAATACGTTAATGGCTGCTAGGTACGTTGGACTTTCACAGATTACCACGTCTCCGTCATTAAGAAACAGTCTTCCGGTAAGATCAATTGCCTGCTGAGATCCAGACGTAATTAAAATGTTCGAAACAGCGGACTCGATGCCGATGTCCTGCATTCGTTTAGAAATTGCTTCTCGTAAAGGTATATACCCCTCTGTTGTACTATATTGAAGCGAAGCGGCTCCGTCTTCATTTAATACGGCGCGGCACGCATCGTTCATTGCTTCAACGGGAAATAGTTCCGGCGCTGGAAGTCCTCCTGCAAACGAAATGACTTCTGGTCGTTCCGTTACTTTTAAGATTTCACGCGTTTCAGAGGATTTTACAAGACTAGCTCGTTGGGCAAATTTATCTTTCATTGATGATCATTCCTTTTTCAGATTTTAAACTTTTAATATTAATTATTCGAATAGTCAGAAAAATTGGAGCGGACGACTTTCTCTATGAGATCAGACAGTTTTTACACCCTGTAAGATGCTATTTTTAATAGACAACTAAGCTGTTTACACCTTGTCTGATCCACTCTCTGACTCTTCATTCCTACTTTATGTCCCTTTCTCCTTTCTATCCATTTTTTCTTGTCCACTGCTTATAATACAAATCAAAGGTCGTACGATAAATATGGCCTTGTATTTAATGTATGTTAAAAAGGATAACATAAAAATCAAATAAATAAACAATAAATTCTATAAATTCTTAATTTTTTATGCAAATATATTTATCTCAGTAAACTATCTTGTAAGATTCCTTCCCTTTTCATTGACCTGCCGTATAAAACCCTTTATAATCCTTATTAACTCGATAAGATTTAAAGGTTTTAGTACGGGAGTGATGAAAAGTGAAATGGTTTCATTTACTGTTTAATGAACGATGCCCTAAATGCAAGCAAGTGTTAAATACATCAAAGTCCAATGCCCTTCGCTCTACTGTTGTGAAAGTATGTCCGTCTAACCACTATCAAAAAGAATTTCATCCTGCGCTTGAAACGTTTGTAGAAAGTGATGAAGTACTATAAAAAAAGCTAAAGCTATGAACTCCCATAGCTTTAGCTTTTTTATAGCAGCCCCCACCAAATCTTAATTACCGTTGTTAAAATCAATCCTGCCAGAATCCACTGAAGCACTTTCGTATTCATTTTCTGCCCCACTTTTGCACCGATTGGAGAAGCAATCAGACTTGCAGCAACTAAAATAAGTGCAGGTATAAATGGAACTTGATGCGTTATCAGCTTTCCAACCGTCGAACCAATGGATGAAATAAAGGTAACGGCTAGTGAAGTTGCGATGGTAATTCGAGTTGGAATTTTAAGTGCCACGAGCATCACAGGAACTAAGATAAAGGCCCCTCCTGCTCCTAATACTCCTGCTACGGCTCCGATAAGCAGTGATAAAATAGACGCTAATCCTTTATTGAATTGAAGCTCCCCATCTTTGTTCCAATCTAAATTTTTCTTTGGAAGAAACATCATAATAACCGCAATGAGACCTAAAACTCCATACACAACATTTAATCCTTGTTCACTCATATAATGTGAGCTGTAGCTTCCAAGCATGCTGCCGATTAGAATGTTGCTGCCCATGTATAAAATTAATGATTTGTTTAAAAATCCGCTTTTTCGATATGCCCATACGCCGCCTAATGTCGCAAAAAACACTTGAATGGCTCCTGCACCTGAGACTTGATGAGCCGTTAATGCTTCCACTCCTACTAACGGAGGAATATATAACAGCATCGGATAATTAATAACAGACCCGCCAATGCCGACCATACCGGAAATAAACGACCCAATAAATCCAATAAGAAAAAGCGTGATGATAAATGTAAGATCCATCTATAGTCGCTCCGTTTCATATAAGGAAAGGGTACCTTTTACAAGAGATACCCTTTTCGTCCATTTTTTCTTATCCTTTTTTAATCCAAAATTTAAGAACGTCGCCTTCTTCTGTCTGAAGAAGCTCATGACCGCCAGATTTCGCCCAAGCTGCAAGGTCGTTTTTTGCCCCTTTATCCGTTGCGTGAATCTCTAACACTTGGCCAGCTTCTAGTTCATTCATTGCTTTTTTTGTTTTAACAATCGGCATTGGACATGCCAGCCCTTTTGCATCTAATACTTTATTTGATTCCATTTCTCTCTCTCCTTTGTTTAGGTTTTAGCGAATCGCACAGCGGTTTGGTCCAATCTCCATTTCACGCTGTTTTTCTTCATCTGGGCTTACTTTCCCCATATTTGTTTCACGAATTTCTTGATACGCATTTGGCTGTGGCGGTAAGTTGTCTGTTACTAAGTGTCTGAACTCTGCTTCGTCTTTAATATTTAATCCGTGATTTTCTGCAAACAACGTACCTAACTTTTCAGCTACGCTGCCGTTGTCATTTAGCTCATCAATAATCATAAAATGAGCTGGCAATACGATTAACTCGTCTGACAATGCTTTATAGCGTGTATAAAGCGTCTCGCGCAGATCGCCTACCCAGTCTTCAGCCATACCAGCTAAATCAGGACGTCCAATTGAATCGATGAACAAAATATCACCTGAAAGCAAGTATTGATCGTCTACGATAAAAGAAGTTGAACCAATCGTATGACCCGGTGAATAAAGAGGCTGAATCGTAATCGTTGTGTTGCCAATTACGACATCACTGCCTTCTTCTAACGCCTTGTAGTCGAACATCACTTCTTCTGCATCTTTTGGAGGCAGCCAGTACGCTGCATTTGTTGCTTCCGCAATGACTCTTCCTCCTGAAATGTGATCTGCATGAAGGTGTGTATCAAATACATGCTTAACTGTGACACCAAGCTCTTTGGCAAAGTTGATATACACATCTGCCATACGCGTCGCGTCAATAATAGCCGCTTCACCGTTTGATATGATCATATAAGATAAGCATCCTTTACCGATACGAACAAACTGATAAATTTCTCCGCCGTCTTTTAAATCGCCGACTTTAACAGGCTCTAAATATTCACTCCACGCTTTCATACCGCCTTTAAGGTACGATACGGTAAGACCCGCTTCTGAAAGCATGTCAGCTACCATCACCGATGAACCTTCTTTGGCACAGACAACTAACACTTCTTTATCAGAAGGGATTTTTTCTAAGATTTCTTCTACTCCGTCTAAAAGATCGAAGTATGGAACATTTAAATAATCGAAGTAATGACCTTCAATTTTCCAATCGCTAAAATCATTTTCATTACGAACATCCAAGATAAATAGCGGTTCTTTATTAATAATTTTAGCTGTAACTTCTTTTGCAGTAAGTACATGCACTGTCATACTAAAATACCCCCTTAGGTATATGAACTATCAAAATTTTTTAATCCATTATAATCGATTGGTTATTCTACTTTACCTGTCCAGTCACGCATACCAGGAACCACGTTAATTACGTTTTTAAATCCTTGCTTTTTCATCGTTTGCCCTGCCATTTCACTTCGTCTTCCAGAGTGGCAAATAATATAAATTTCATTCTCTTTATTTAATTCCTTCGACCGTTTTTCTACTTCGCCAAGCGGAATATGAACAACGCCTGGAATATGAGCTTCATCATATTCTTCTACTTCACGCACGTCTAAAATATGAAGATGTTCATTACTCTCTACTTTTTTCGCA
>ENA-ORXC01000104-ORXC01000104.1-marine-metagenome-genome-assembly--contig:-NODE-104-length-92881-cov-4.722932_pt1 | contig 92881 bp, 89 predicted proteins | sample MGYA00237865_ERZ511478 | MGnify/ENA metagenome assembly ERZ511478
AATTAACAATAGAAAAGTAGATATCATACTTGATAGTGTAGGCGCAGCTTTATTTCCGTCTTATTTTGAAATATTAAAGCCAAATGGAAGAATTGTTAATTTCGGGGCGAGTTCTGGAAATGAAATTGAATTGCCTCTAAGAACCATTTTTTATCCCCAATTCAATATACTTGGTACGTCTATGGGAAGTCAGGAAGAATTTGTGGACATGATGGATTTTATAGAGAAACATCAAATTAAACCAATCGTCGATAGATTTTATCCGTTGTCTGAGGCAGTTGCAGCTTGCGAACGATTAGATAAAGGAAAACAATTTGGCAATATAGGTTTACTTATTTCAGACTAAAAAGATCCCCAGCGCTAACTGGGGACCTTTTTATATAATCAAACGTTTGTTTAAATGAAAAAAACAAGGTAATAACCGGAGTTTCAGCAGTTTTTTATCATAACCACCAAGCCAATAAAAAGGTAACAAATCCTCCTAATATCAAAAATCCCATGCTGTATTTGAGCGTGTATTTAAACAGTTCACTTTCTTTTCCAGCCAGTCCCACTGCCCCGGCAGCGACAGCAATTGATTGAGGAGAAAGCATTTTAGCCATTACGCCGCCGGCAGTATTAGCCGCTACAAGAATAATTGGTAAGACATTAATTTGCTGAGCTGTAGTTAGCTGCAAGTTGCCGAACAGCGCATTGTTTGATACGACAGATCCCGTTAGAAATACGCCGATCCATCCAAGAAATGGTGATAAAAATGGAAAATAAGCAGCTGATGTAGCAAGCGCCAATCCAAGTGTAGAAGACTGTCCTGAATAATTTGAAATAAAAGCAAAAGCAATGACCATCATTATCGTCATAATAGGTCTTGCTAGTTCTTTTCCGGTTTCTAAAAGAGTAGTCCATGCCACCTTTGGCGATACGTTAAGCAAGAGAACTGAAAGGATACAAGCGATAAGAATTGCTGTACCTGTTGCTGCAAATACGTCTATTTTTAAGATAGCAGCATAAGGCGTAGGATCCTTTACTAAAGGAGCTGCTTTAATTACATGATTGTGTAAAAATGGGACGTTAATAAGCAGGTTCATATGTTCAAGCATCGTTTTGACAAAAGAAATGCTCCAAGCCGTAACGAGTACCGTTAATAGAATAAAAGGAGACCAAGCCTTTAAAATTTGTTTTGGTGACAGGCTGAAGCTTTTAGCTGCTGCCGGGCTTGTTCGTTTAATATAAAAAGCAAGAGCAAGCAAACTCACAATAGAAGATGTGATATTTGGAAGTTCAGGGCCAATGTATGTAACAGTTAAATACTGCGTCAGCGCATAGGAAACGGCTGTGATGCTCGTTGCTTTCCATACGTCTTTTAATCCTTTTATCCCATCCATAATAAAGACAAGTAAAAAAGGGATAAGAAAAGAAATAATCGGAAGCTGCGTGCCAAGAAAATGAGCAATTTCTTTTGGATCTATGCCAGATACTTGTCCTGCGACAATGACAGGAATCCCCATGGCGCCAAACGCTCCTGAAGCTGTATTAGCAATTAAACATAGCGCCGCTGCTTTTAACGGCTTGAACCCAAGTCCAACTAGGAGCGCTGCTGTAATGGCAATTGGAGCTCCAAATCCCGCTGCTCCTTCTAAAAAAGCATTAAAGGAAAAAGCAACAAGAAGCATTTGCAAGCGGGGGTCATCGGTTATTGAAATAATAGATTGTCTAATGGTAGTAAACTGTCCGCTTTTGACAGTTAGCTTGTATAAGAACACCGCGCCGATAATAATATAGCTGATGGGCCAAAGTGCATACAAAAAACCATAGCCTGTGGCTCCTAAGACCATTGAGGCAGGCATATCATAAAAATAAATAGCAATAATCATAGAAAGAAGTACCGTAATACCGGCAGCAATGTGTCCTTTTAATTTCAAAAGAGTTAAAGCAATAAAGAAAAAGATGATGGGGATGAGTGCAATTAGTGCAGAAAGCCAAATATTATTTAACGGATTATATACCTGAGTCCACGTCATATTCATACACCTCTACTACATATTTAAAACAAGGGAGCGGGGGAGTCCCCCGCAAAAATCTTTTGATGTTACACAAAAGCTCTGTCGCGAGTTTGCTTAAGAATGCTAGCAGAGTGCTCGAGCTGATGCTGTTCGTGAGGAGTTAAATTCAATTCAATAATTTGGCGAACGCCGTTTTTATTAATAATGGCTGGTACGCCGATATACACATCAGAAATACCGTATTGTCCTTCTAATAAAGCAGATACCGTTAAAATAGAATTTTCATCATCTAAAATAGCCTTGGTGATGCGTACAAGTCCCATCGCAATTCCGTAATAAGTCGCTCCTTTTCGATTAATAATATGATAAGCCGCATCGCGGGTTTGTTCGAATAGATGCTGCATATCCGGTTCTTTTTCAATAGCGGCAGTATTGATAAAATGTTCGAGCTTCACACCGCCAATTTGCGCATGGCTCCAAACAGGAAATTCTGTATCTCCGTGTTCGCCCATAATATAAGCGTGAACGTTGCGAGAATCTACTTCGAAATAGTCGCTCAGCAAGTAGCGGAAGCGAGCTGTGTCAAGAATCGTTCCTGAACCAATTACCCGTTCGTTTGGCAATCCTGATACTTTTTGTGTAACGTGTGCAAGAATATCAACTGGATTTGTTGCCACTAAAATGATGCCGTCAAATCCGCTGTTCATAATATCTTTTACAATGCATTCAAAAATTTTAACGTTTTTTTCAACTAGATCTAAGCGCGTTTCCCCTGGAGCTTGATTGGCGCCCGCTGTAATAACTACTAAATCAGCGTCAGCACAGTCTTTATAATCTCCAGCCCAGATTTTCATCGGTGTGGCAAATGGCATTCCATGATTGATATCGCGTGCTTCGCCTTCTGCTTTTTCTTTGTTCATATCGATTAACACTAATTCATTGGCAATACCTTGATTCACCATTGAAAAAGCGTAGCTTGAGCCAACAAAACCAGTTCCGATAACGGCAACTTTTCGTGTTTTTGGTGTGAATTGTGTTTTCATTTGTATCATCCTTTGAATTTTATTTTGTGATGTTTTTCACAATGTTAGTGTAACAAGAATAAATACCCTCGGCTGTGATAAAAATCACACCTTTTAAAAAATAGTAAACAATTTTAAAGGGCGATTTTAAAAAAGAGTCCTTCTACATGATGTGCCACATTTAGAAAGATCTTAAACGTTTAAAGTGTTGAGTAAAGGCAACTTGTTTTGCAGAAAGCTAAAGAGTTTAACGTTCTCTATTTGTATGTTAACAGCCAATAATGTTTCTATAGACCCACACGAAATCCATTTGTTACACTAAATTTGCTTATTTTGAATAAAGGAGTTGAAGGGATGGAGAACTACTATGAGCAAGCCCAAAAAGGCGCTTGGGTTAGTATCTTATCATATATCTTTTTATCAGCATGTAAACTTACTATTGCGGGTGTCACCGCTTCCTCTGCATTAAAAGCCGACGGTCTTAATAACGTCACAGATATTATTGCATCAATTGCCGTCTTAATCGGTTTAAAAATCTCTAAAAAACCTCGCGATAATGATCATCCCTATGGACATTCCAGAGCGGAACATATCTCTTCACTTATTGCTTCTTTTATTATGATGGTCATCGGACTAGAAGTATTGGTCGATGCGGGTCAGTCATTATTTATGGACAAATCTGAAGCGCCTAATTTACTGGCTGCTTGGGTAGGTCTTGGAGCCGCTGCTGTTATGGGTGGTGTCTACCGATATAATATTAAGCTTGCTAAAAAACTTGATAGCCAGTCTTTATATGCGGTTGCTAAAGATAATTTGTCTGATGCACTTGTGAGCATAGGGGCTGTTGTGGGAATTTTCGGCTCACAATTCGGCCTGCCTTGGCTGGACGTGGTAGCTGCTTTTGCTGTGGGAATTATTATTTGTAAAACAGCCATCGAAATTTTTAAAGAAGCAGCTCATTCTTTAACGGACGGATTTGATGAAGAAAAGTTAGGGCACTACAAAGAAAGCATTGGGCTTGTAGAAGGGGTAAAAGAAGTAGAAGATGTGAAAGCGCGCAAGCTTGGTAATCAAGTCGTTATTGATGTAACTGTTAAAGTAGATCCTCATTTAAATGTTATTAAAAGCCATGAAATTGCTGATCAAATTGAACATATGATGAACGATGAGCATCAGATTAAAGATACGCTTGTTCATATTGAACCTGATGCATACGAAAAGCAAAAATAAAACCAGCACGTTCTTTCGTTATGAAAGGATGAGCTGGTTTTATTTTTGGGGAAATTTGAAATAATTCACAAAAACTTCTTCAAAAATGAAAATAAAAAGCCGTTATTAATAATATAAAGATTTTTGTAGAAGGGTGAGGGAATGAAGAGGTTAAGTGCAAAGCTCGTAGTATTTTTTAGTATTTTTATAGCTATTTTATTATTAGTTGTTTCAGGGGCTGTTTATCAATTTACCAAAACACAAATAGAAAAAGATGTAGAAGTTCAGTCTCAAAGTCAAGTGAAAGAGTTAAAAGAAACGATTCATACGTACTTAGACATGTATAGTCGTTCTTTGCTGACGTACAGTGAGAACGATGTAATCGTTAACTTTGTTAAGCAAGAAGGAAATGGAACAAATCAAGAGAAAAATCCTTATTTTACATGGAATACGGTTCAAAAAGAGTTTACGCAGTTTAAAGAAAAATATCCGAACCTGGCACTTGAATACATAGGCACTAAAAATAAGGGAATGTATTCTGTTCCTAAGCAAGAGTTTGGTTCAAACTATGATCCGACTTCCAGGGTGTGGTATAAACAAGCAGTAGAATCACCTGAGGAGGTTGTTTATACGGATCCATATGAAGATGCAGCAACAAAAAAGACGGTTGTGACGATTGCAAAGGCTATTTTAGATCCAGATACTAAAAAGGTGCTGGGTGTTATAGCTACTGATTTAGACTTAGATGCATTAAAAAACATTGTAGGTAAGGCAGAAGTAAATCACGGTGGGTATGCATTTTTATTTGATCAAAATGGCACAGCGCTCGTCCATCCAACAGAAGCTGGAAAAAATTTAATGAATCAGCCATTTATGAAAAAAATGTACGAAGCAGACCGAAATAGAGATTTCATGAAGTATACCTTTCAAGGTGAAGAGAGAGTCATGGCATATGATACTCTCGAAGGAACGAATTGGAAGATAGGAAATGCCTTTATTTATAATGAAATGCTCTCAAGCGCTCATCATTTACTGACTGTTATTGTCTGGATTGCGTTAATTGGCATCTTATTATCAGTGGTGTTAACCATCTTTTTCTCAAGAATCATTACTAATCCAATTCGCCGCTTGAAAAACGAAGTAGCCAAAGTAACAGCTGGCGATTTAACAGTTCAGGTTAAGACGAAGTCAAAAGATGAAATTGGTGAGCTTACTCATTTATTTAACGATATGGTAGCTAAAATGAAAACATTGATTGGCACGGTTCAGACGTCTGTTGAGACAGTAAAAACGTCTGTTGAAGACTTGAGTGCTGTATCTGAAGAAGCAACTGCATCCAGTGAAGAAATTGGCCGGGCTATCCATGAGATTGCCAGCGGCGCCACGCAGCAGGCTTCTGATGCGGACTCCACTAATCACAAAACGATGAGTTTATCTTCGCAAATTGAAGAAGTCATTGAACAAAACGCCCAGATTAATAAAATGACGATTGAAGCTGTAACCATCAATGAAAAAGGTTTAAAACAAATGCAGCTGCTTCGCAACCAAACCACTGAATCGTCTCAAACGATTCACGCTGTTCAAACTGTAATGGAAGAGTTAACAAGTAAGATGAAAGAAATTGAATCTATTATTTTCACGATTAATAGTATTTCAGATCAGACAAATTTGCTTGCACTAAATGCTAGTATTGAAGCAGCTCGTGCAGGAGAACATGGCAAAGGATTTGCGGTAGTAGCTGAAGAGGTGCGAAAACTTGCTGAACAGTCCTCGCAGGCCACTGAACAAGTTCGCCACACGATTGCAGCGATTCAAGGGGAAGTGGTAGCTGCGCGTGAAGAATGCAACCGTACAGAAGAGCTTTCAAAGTCTCAAGACTTTGTGGTAGGAGATACAGAACAAACTTTTCATGAAATTGCAACCACGATTGAACAAGTGGCGGCGGCTGTCGAACATGTGACAAGCAGCATGGACAGTATTGATGAGCATAAGGAAGACGTGGTAGCGGCCATTCAAAGCATAGCAGCTATTGCACAGCAGTCAGCTGCGGGAACTGAAGAAATTACGGCTTCTACAGAAGAACAAATTAGAGCTATTTCTACTGTTTCTCAATCCGCTGAACATCTGCAGGAGATTAGTGAAGAATTGGCGAATTTGATTCGTCAATTTAAAATTAAATAAAAAAGAGCGCCAATATGTTATTGGCGCTCTTTTTTATTTAATAGGAAAACAAGTTGCTGTACGGTAAAAGAACCTGCTGATCTGGAGGTGCAACAGCTGACACTCGCTGATGAGTAAATGGATGTAGAAAAGAAAGCTTAATGGCGTGTAAAGCTTGCTGCTGTTCTTTCAATTTCTTTCCTCCATAAAGCGTATCACCAACTAATGGATGGCCAATGTGACTCATATGAACACGAATTTGGTGAGTGCGTCCGGTCTCTAGCGAAAGTTCAATAAGCGTTTCATTTTTTGCCGTATTGCGCTTTAACACCCGATACGATGTTTTGGCAGCTTGTCCCGTTCTAGATACTCTTCTTCTCGTAGCGTGATGCCGATCGCGTCCAATAGGTTCGTTAACGATTCCTTGCTCTTTTTTCATGATTCCTTGGACAAGAGCAACATAAGTCCGATTAATTTTACGTTCAGCCAGCAGCTGGTCAAACACAGAGCTTGCTACAAAATGCTTCGTGAATAAGATAGCACCTGATGTATCGCTGTCCACACGATGAACGTGTCTAGGCTTTGTTCTGAGGCCTATTTTTTGAAAATAAGCAGCTACAGCATTTAAAAGAGTTTTTTGGTCCTGTTCTGATGAAGGATGAGTATCTAGGTTTATTGGTTTGTTTACGATTAGTACGTGCTCATCTTCAAACAAAATCTCTATATTAACATTATAAGGTGTTACTTCATTAGGCTCTGCTTCAAAAAAAGGGAGTGACACTCTATCATCTTCCTTAAGGGTGTTCCTCCATGGTAAAGGCTCACCGTTTAGAAGCACATTTTTATTCATCCGAAACTGATGCAGCGTTTTTTTAGGAATATGCCATTTCGTTTTTAAATAATCTTCAATTGTTTGCCCTGCATCATTTTTTGCGATTTTATCTTCTAGCCATTGGCCGTGTATACTCATATTTAATCCCTTCCTTACATACTAGTAAATATCCTTTAATCTTTAAAAAGAACTTGTAAATAATTAGGAGGAAATAACTACCTGAAGTTCTCGTTTTATGTTTATGTTATGCTAAATAAAGAGACATAAGTTAAGAGAAAAAGGGGGGGTAACCATGAAAATTGCCCAAGCAGCTCCGCCAGAAATGGAGAATTACATAGAAGAGTTGACTGAACAGCTTCGCTATGACCTGTTACCTCGGTATGTATCTGTAGATAAGCTTAATCCTGATGAATTATTAAATCCAGATTATTGTACAGACCATTTATATAATGGCTTACTCGATGAAGCATTGCAAGTCATTAGTAGCCTTCAGACAATAATTGCCGTAATTGAAGCAATTCAACATCGGCCGATTGAAGAAAGCGACTGCGAGCAATTTGAAAAAAATATTGCAATTTTAAAAAAATACGGATTCTTATTTCCTGTTGCTATTGAATGTTTTGCAAAAGAAAACAATTTGATTACGTATTCGTATGAATCGTTTTATAATTCATACATAAATTGAAAAGAAAAAAGCATGGTTATCCCATGCTTTTTTCTTTTTTTTAATGAATTTAGGCTTTCAATTGGATAAAAAAAGAACTTGTGATATCGTTAAATTCGGATAAAGTTCTTATAGAAACATGAAATCAAATACTATTGCTTTTCATATAACAAATAAATTGAAATAATACAGATGTATAACGTACTGTAAATTATGTAAATCCTATTAAATAATGTTATGATTAGACAGGCTGTATAGAGAAGAACATTTATCTTTCATAAGATTACAGAACGTTTCAATCTTATTACATATGTTTAAAATTAGCCTAAATGGTTTCTTTTTACGCCTATATCATATACAATGCCCCCTAGATGATTTTTTCGAATAGCTAATAATCGTTTGGGATTATGAAAGGAGATTGATCATGAAAAAACTGATGTATACAATGCTCATTGGATTAATTGCTGCGGCTTTAACAGCATGCGGTTCAAACGATGATGCAAAGCAATCAAAGAGTGATGATCAAAAAACTGCACAAACTGAGCAGCAAAAAGAGGCTCAGAAGAAGCAGGAAAAACAAGCAAAAGAAATGCAGAAAAAATTAGATAAACAAAAAGTAGACGACAAAAAAACCGTAGCGGTTGTAAACGGTAAAAAAGTTTCTGGTGAAGAATATAATGCGGCATTATCTTCATCACAAGCCCAATATCAACAAATGGGACAGGACCCAACATCTAAAGAAGCAGCTAAACAAGTAAAACAGCAAACCATTGACAATTTAGTAGGTCAAACGCTGCTATTACAAGAAGCTGAAAACAAAGGCTATAAAGCAACTGATGAAGAAGTAAATAAAAAGTTAAAAGAAACGAAAAAGCAGTTCAAAACAGATAAACAGTTTAAAGCGGCTTTAAAAGATGCAGGACTAACTCAATCACAATTAAAGTCTGAGCTGGCTGACAGCATTAAATATCAGCAGTACGTAGATAAAGACATCCAAACACCAGAAGTAACGGATAAAGAAATTCAAGATTATTACGATCAATTTGCAAAACAAAGCCAAAGTCAAGCAAGCGGCGGTAAAGAACAATCTCAAATGCCAAAGCTTGAAGATGTAAAGCCTCAAATTAAGCAGCAGCTTGAACAACAAAAGAAACAAGAAGCATTAGAGAAAAAAGTTGAAGAACTTAAGAAAAATGCAAAAGTTGAAGTGAAGCTTTAAATACAAATGAAACGGCCTTTTAAAGGGCCGTTTTTTTTGTTATGTACATTATTGCTTTTTGTCAGTAAAAAGGGGTGCGTGAAAGATTTTATTGTATTTTGACTTATAAAGTAAAAAGTGTTCTGATGGTTTGCCTTTCATCCTATACTTTTCTTATATAGATACAAGAGAAATTGGGGGAGTCAATAAATGAAAAAGGTGGCTGTTTTTTTTGTTGGGCTTATTTTTTTACTCGCGGGGATGGGTCTGACAGGCAATGCGTCTGCGGCGTCCAATCAACTTATTATTATTAATAAATCTACTAACACCCTTGCTTTTTATGATGGAGGAAAATTAGTAAGGACGTTCAAAGTTGCGACAGGGAGGCAGATGGGTTATACACCAGAGGGTACTTTCAGCATTGTGAATAAAATTAAAAACCGCCCTTATTATAAAGACAACATTCGGGGAGGAGATCCTAGGAATCCGCTAGGTGATCGCTGGCTAGGGTTAAATGCACGCGGAACATATGGAACGACGTATGCTATTCATGGAAATAATAATCCAAGTTCTATCGGGACTTACGCAAGTTCAGGGTGCATCCGTATGTATGATGAAGAGGTACGCTGGCTGTTTGACCGCGTTCAAACCGGTACAAAAGTGGTTATTGGTCAATTTCATTCTCAAAGTTTTGATTCAATCGCTGTTAAAAACAAATACAAAGTAAGCAGTGCTCCAGTCGCCCAGAATCTTTGTAAAACGAAAAAGCTCTCAAAAGGCCAAATTGGTTTTGTAACGATTCAATCACCGATGGTTTTGTTAAAAGAAGAAAAAGGAAAATGGGTAAAGATTCGTACGTTAAATCGCGGTGAACGCTATAATGTATATAAAATAGACGGCATTAAAGTCTCTTTAGGACCAGGATTTATTGAAAATTATCCTAATAAAAAAACATCCATAAAATTAGATGTTTGCAAATAGAAAATGACGCTGGGACAAAAGTATTTTAGCCCAAGTGAAAAACGAACCGCTAATCAACATGTTTGATTTGTGGTTCGTTTTTTTATTGTGATGAACGCGGGTTTCATCTGTTTTGTTCCTTCTAGCAGTTGATGGGAGGGCAAGGCGAAGACTCCTGCGGGAAAAGCGGAAGGGATGAGACCCCGCAGGAGCGTACGCGACGAGGAGGCTCATCGGCCGCCCGCGGAAATCAACTGCAGTGTCACAAGCTAATGCATCCATTTGTTCGTCTTTCGACTGGATTTATTTCGTTATATCTCAACCTCATTTTTTGAATTTTTAATAATGTTTATTATAATAAAAAACAGGGAAACTAATTGCCTAATGAAGAGAGAGAAAGGGTTGTTTTAACGTATGTCTACAATAGATTTATCAAAATTCGAGAAAAAAATGATTATTCGTAACATCAAACCGGACGATATAGATGAAATTTTAGCACTTCAAAAGCTATCATTCCCCGGAATGGATCCGTGGAAAAAAGAACAGCTTGAAAGTCATCTGGCCATTTTTCCAGAAGGACAAATATGTGCAGAGTACGACGGGGAAATTATCGGATCTTGTTCAAGCTTGATTGTGAACTTTGATGAGTACGATGATCAGCATACGTGGGACGATATTACAGACGAAGGATACATTACAAATCATAACCCGGAAGGCTACAATCTGTATGGAATTGAAGTAATGGTTCATCCAAAGTATCGCGGCATGAAAATAGGACGCCGCTTATATGAAGCGCGTAAAGATTTAGCACGTGAATTGAACCTGAAAAGTATCATCATCGGAGGAAGAATTCCTAATTACCATAAGCATTCAGCTGAAATGTCACCTAGAGAGTATGTAGAGCAAGTTATTCATCATAAAATTTATGATCCAGTGCTATCTTTTCAGCTAATGAACGGATTTACGCTTATGCGTATAAACCCTGGTTATCTTCCTGATGACCTAGCTTCTAATAAGTATGCAACGTTGATGGAATGGAACAACGTAGATTACGTTCGCCGCTCAAAACGCCATTTTAAAACATCATTCCCAGTGCGTATTTGTGTTGTTCAGTATATGATGAAACAGATTAATTCATTTGAAGAGTTTGCAACACAGGTAGAATATTATACAGATGTTGCTTATGATGCAAAAGCCGACTTCTGCGTATTCCCGGAAATTTTCACAACTCAGCTAATGTCTTTCTTGAATGAAAAGATTCCAAGCAAAGCGGTTCAGCGCGTAGCAGAATATACTGAAGAGTACATTGAGCTATTTACTAACTTAGCGGTTAAATATAACGTAAATATTATTGGAGGATCCCACTTCGTCGAAGAAGATAATGGAGATATCTTTAATATTGCCTATCTATTCCGCCGAGATGGAACAATTGAAAAGCAGTACAAAGTGCACATTACACCTAATGAAAGAAAGTGGTGGGGAATTAGCCCAGGAGATAAAGTTGAAGTGTTTGATACAGATTGCGGTAAAATTGCGATCCAAATTTGCTATGACATTGAATTTCCGGAGCTTGCTCGTATTGCTACAGATAAAGGTGCAAATATTATTTTTACACCATTCTGTACGGAAGACCGCCAAGGCTATCTGCGCGTAAGATACTGCTCTCAGGCCCGTGCGATCGAAAACCAAATTTATACAGTTATCGCAGGTACAGTTGGAAACCTGCCTGAAACAGAAAACATGGATATTCAGTACGCTCAGTCTGCTATTTTTGCACCATCTGACTTTGAATTTGCACGAGACGGTATTGTAGGAGAATGTAATCCTAATATTGAAATGGTGGTTATTGGAGATGTAGATTTAGAAATTCTTCGTCGCCAGCGCCAATCAGGAACGGTTCGTCAATTAAAAGATCGACGCCATGACGTTTACAATATTAAATATAAAAAATAACGTATTTTCTAAAAACATCATGCAAATGCATGGTGTTTTTTATTTCAACTTTTGCCATAATAAAAACTATTACAATGAATTTTGTGTACTAACCATGGAAAAGAGGGGAAAACATGAGTTTTCATGGACAATCGGTATTACCCGCTGTTCGAGATATGAAGCAATTGGAAAATTTTTTAGCAAGTAGCTACGAGTACGGAGTTCTTTTAGACAATCAAGTGGGCATGCTAAAAGGAATTATGAGAGAGGTTCATAAGCATGAAAAGAAACTAATCATTCATTTAGACTTAATTCATGGCTTAAAGCACGATGAGTATGCGGTTGATTTTTTGTGTCAGGAGTTTAAGCCTGCGGGGATTATTTCGACAAGAACAAACGTCATTTTAAAAGCTAAACAAAGAGGGATCTATGCCATCCAACGGGTCTTTTTATTAGACAGCACGGCTTTGAAGAAAAGCTACGAGTTAATGAAGAAAGTAAAACCCGATTATATTGAGCTTCTTCCTGGAATTGTGCCCACTTTAATCCAAGAAGTCAAAGTTGAAACAGGCATTCCAGTGTTAGCTGGAGGTTTAATACGAACTGAAGAAGAAGTTCGTAATGCTTTAGGAGCCGGGGCTTCTGCTGTTACAACATCAAATAGAGAACTGTGGAGTATTTCAACTTAAAAAAACTGTTTGACAACGCTTTCATCATCTAGTAAACTTCTAGATAAGTTAATAGATGTGAGGGAGAATAGGAGATCCACGGTATAGCCTTTTAATGATTTTATTAGGGGGATGTATTGTGGATTTTCTTGTTTTCTTGTCATTTTAATTGTTTTCATACAAAGGGGAGGTTATTTATATGCAAGCATTCTTAGGAGAAATAATTGGAACAATGATTTTAATTATCCTTGGCGCTGGTGTATGTGCGGGCGTCAATTTAAAAAAATCGTTTGCTGCTAATTCAGGATGGATCGTTATCACAATGGGATGGGGAATGGCAGTAGCGATGGCAGCATATGCGGTTGGTAATATGAGTGGGGCACATTTAAACCCAGCGTTAACTGTAGCGCTTGCGATTACAGGTGATTTTCCGTGGTCACAAGTACCGATGTACATCTTAGCTCAGTTTATTGGAGCCATTCTTGGCGCAACAGTTGTTTATTTACACTATCTTCCACACTGGAAAGAAACAAAAGATGCTGGTACAAAATTAGGCGTATTCGCAACGGGACCAGCAATTGCTAACCCATTTGCAAACGTTTTAAGTGAGGCAATTGGAACGTTTGTATTAGTAGTAGGAATCTTAGCAATTGGAGCAAATAAATTTACAGATGGATTGAATCCTTTAGTAGTAGGATTTTTAATCGTAAGTATTGGTTTATCATTAGGAGGAACAACAGGTTATGCCATCAACCCTGCTCGTGATTTAGGACCTCGTATTGCTCATGCTATCTTGCCGATACCTGGCAAAGGCAGCTCGAACTGGAAATACGCTTGGGTGCCAGTAGTGGGTCCTTTATTAGGCGGATCAATTGGCGCAGTATTTTATCAAGCAGCATTCTTAAATAAAATGTCTAGCAGCTTATGGATTGTTTTAAGCATTGCGGTGATTGTTTTAGCTGTTATCTACGCTGTTTCTAAACAAAAGGCAGCACAAATTCAATCAGCAGTAGTACCAAAAAAATGAATGCGCTTTACCATCTAACTATGTACAATAAAGAAACGACACTATACAGAGAATAGGGGATATTGATATGGGAAAATTTATTTTATCTTTAGACCAAGGAACAACAAGCTCACGAGCAATGTTATTTAATAAAAAAGGTGAAGTTGTACATGTAGCTCAAAAAGAGTTTACGCAGTACTTCCCAAAACCAGGTTGGGTAGAGCATAATGCTAGTGAAATTTGGGGTTCTATCCTAGCAGTTATCGCATCTTGTCTATCTGAGTCAGGTGTTCATGCTGATCAAATCGAAGGGATTGGAATTACCAATCAGCGTGAAACAGCAGTAGTATGGGAAAAAGCAACAGGAAAGCCAGTATACAATGCAATCGTATGGCAGTCTCGACAAACGTCTGGTATTTGTGAAGAGTTAAAAGCAAAAGGATTAAACGATACGTTCCGCGACAAAACGGGATTATTAATTGATGCATACTTCTCTGGAACCAAGGTGAAGTGGATTTTAGATAACGTAGAAGGTGCACGAGAAAAAGCCGAAAACGGTGAATTGTTATTCGGAACAATCGATACATGGTTAATTTGGAAGCTATCAGGCGGAAAAGCGCATGTAACGGATTACTCAAACGCATCTCGTACGCTTATGTTCAATATCTATGATTTAAAATGGGATGATGAACTGCTAGATATTTTAGGAGTACCGAAATCCATGCTTCCAGAAGTAAAGCCTTCTTCTGAAGTATACGCTCATACAGTAGATTATCACTTCTTCGGTCAGAGTATTCCAATTGCGGGAGCAGCAGGAGATCAGCAAGCCGCTTTATTTGGACAAGCGTGCTATGAAAAAGGAATGGCGAAGAACACGTATGGAACAGGTTGCTTCATGCTCATGAATACGGGTGAAAAAGCAGTTAAGTCCGATCACGGTTTGTTAACTACATTAGCATGGGGGATTAACGGCAAAGTAGAATATGCGCTTGAAGGCAGTATTTTTGTAGCAGGATCTGCTATTCAGTGGCTTCGCGACGGTTTAAGAATGTTTAAAAATGCGGCTGAAACTGAAAACTATGCCACGCGAGTAGAGTCTACAGACGGCGTATATATTGTGCCAGCTTTCGTAGGACTTGGAACACCTTATTGGGATAGCGATGTACGGGGGGCGATGTTTGGATTGACTCGCGGTACAAAAAAAGAACACTTTATCCGTGCAACGCTTGAATCACTAGCTTATCAAACAAGAGATGTATTAAGCGCAATGGAAGCGGACTCTGGGATTACATTAAAAACATTGCGTGTAGACGGAGGAGCAGTTAAGAATAATTTCTTAATGCAGTTCCAAAGTGATGTGTTAGACGTTCCGGTTGAGCGTCCTCAAGTGAATGAAACAACAGCTCTTGGGGCAGCATATTTAGCGGGTCTAGCGGTTGGCTACTGGAAAGATTGCGATGAAATTGCGAAGCAGTGGAATATGGAAAAATCTTTCGAACCAAATATGGAAGAAGAAAAGCGTGAAGAATTATATAGCGGCTGGAAAAAAGCTGTACATGCAACAATGGCTTTTAAGTAATTATTTGATGAAAACCCTTTAATTAAAAGCGCATGTATGATATAATTTACTCAAGTTAATAAATTGGTTGGAGAATCGGAGAGACCACAGATCCATATGTAGGTATACTATATATGTGATTTGTGGTCTCTCTTTTTGTATATTGGAAGAATTTTATATCTCTGAAAAATGAAAGGGGAATGACGTATGTCTTCAAGTCAAACACGTTCGAATAAATTGGTAGACATGACACAAAATCAATATGATTTACTAGTAATTGGTGGGGGAATTACTGGGTCAGGTATTGCACTTGATGCGACTCATCGAGGCATGAAAACGGCATTAGTTGAAATGCAGGATTTCGCAGCAGGAACATCTAGTCGTTCAACGAAGCTTGTTCACGGCGGTCTACGCTATTTAAAACAGTTTGAAGTTAAAATGGTAGCCGAAGTTGGTAAAGAACGTGCCATCGTATATGAAAATGGCCCTCATGTAACGACTCCGGAGTGGATGCTGTTACCTTTCCATACGGGTGGAACATTCGGTAAATTCTCAACTTCAATTGGACTGCGCGTTTATGATTTCTTAGCTGGTGTAAAACGCTCAGAACGCCGCAAAATGTTTAGCGCAGAAGAAACGCTTAGCCGCGAGCCATTAGTGAAATCTAAAGATTTAAAAGGCGGCGGTTACTACGTTGAATATAAAACAGATGATGCACGTTTAACGATTGAAGTAGCTAAAGAAGCTGCCGCAAGAGGAGCAGACTTAGTCAATTACACAAAAGTGGAAAACTTCATCTACGATAAAGGAAAAGTAGTAGGGGCTGTTGTTCGTGATCAGCTTACGAATAAAGAATATAATATCTATGCAAAAAAAATCGTCAACGCTGCAGGTCCATGGGTGGACACGCTGCGTGAAAAAGATAATTCAAAAAAAGGCAAGCAGCTTCAATTAACAAAAGGAATTCACTTAGTTATTGATCAAGAGCGCTTTCCGTTAAAACAAGCCATTTACTTTGATACACCTGATGGACGTATGGTATTTGCGATTCCGCGTGATGGAAAAACATACGTAGGCACAACAGACACGGTCTATAAAGAAGACGCTAGACATCCGCGTATGACTGTAAAAGACCGTCAATATGTTATCGATGCGATTAACTATATGTTCCCAACGGTTGATATTACAGTAGACGACGTAGAATCAAGCTGGGCGGGTGTTCGTCCACTTATTCACGAACAAGGAAAAGATCCTTCTGAAATTTCGCGTAAAGATGAAATCTGGACATCAGAATCAGGTTTAATTACAATCGCTGGAGGGAAATTAACTGGGTATCGTAAAATGGCTGAAATTGTCGTAAATCGTGTAGCTGAAGATTTTAAAGCAGAAGGACGCGAATTTGAAAGCTGTCAAACTAAACATTTACCGATTTCTGGAGGTAATGTGGGAGGTTCAGGAGGGTTCCCGACGTTTGTAGAGCAAAAAGTCAAAGAAGGCATCAAACTAGGGTTATCACGTGACGCTGCTGAAAAGCTTGTAAAACGCTATGGCTCAAACGTAGATAAAGTATACCGCTACATGATTGAACGTCCGGATCAGCTAAAAAACAGCGACCTTCCAGCTAGTGTATTTTTGCAAATTCAATATGGCATAGAAGAAGAAATGGTTTCAAAACCAGTGGACTTCTTCATTCGACGTACGGGCGCTTTATTCTTTGATATCAACTGGGTAAGAAGCTGGAAAAAACAAGTAATTGCTCATATGGCTGAAGAGTTAAAGTGGACGCCTGAGCAAACAAAAGCTTATACGGATGAATTAGAACAGCACCTTCATGATGCAGTTGTACCAGTAGATGAAAAAGTTAACCGTATGACAGGTATTTCATGATAAAATAAAAAAGTACCTCAAAATTTGTCAATGCAGCCATAATATAATAGCAGGAAGTCAAATTTTGACGAAGAAATATAATATGACTGTTAAAAAAGAGAAAGACGATTACTCGTTTTTCTCTTTTCATACATATTTACATTTATATAAGGAGGCTTTTTTTTATGAGTTGGGAAGAAACGTATACATCTTGGATTAATCACCCAAATTTAGATCCTGAATTACGTCAAAATTTGGATTCAATCAAAGGTGATGAAAAGCAATTAGAAGATAGTTTTTACAAAACGTTGGAATTCGGAACAGGCGGAATGCGTGGGGAAATTGGAGCGGGTACAAACCGTATGAATACGTATACAATCCGAAAAGCTTCCGAAGGCTTTGCTGAGTACATTAAACAAGCTGGCGAAGAAGCTATTAACCAAGGCGTAGTCATTGCATATGATTCTCGCCACAAATCGCCTGAATTTGCAATGGAAGCAGCAAAAACATTAGCAAGTCACGGAATTAAAACGTATGTATTTGAAGAGCTAAGACCAACACCTGAACTTTCATTTGCAGTGCGTGAGTTGAACGCATTTGGAGGTATTGTTATTACAGCGAGCCACAATCCTCCTGAATATAACGGATACAAAGTATATGGTCCAGACGGTGGTCAGCTGCCGCCAAAAGAAGCTGATGAACTAGTTGGCTTTGTAAATGCTGTGGAAAATGAACTTACATTAGCTGTTCAATCTGAAGCGGAGCTAAAAGAAAAAGGTCTTATTGAAATGATTGGTTCAGCGATTGACGAAGCATACAATGAGAAACTAAAAACGATTTTAATTAATCCAGAGCTAGCTTCTGAAACAGGTAAAGACTTAAAGGTAGTTTTTACACCTCTACATGGTACAGCTAATAAGCCAGTTCGCAACGCGCTTCAATCCATCGGTTACGAAAATGTCACGGTTATTGAAGAACAAGAACTTCCTGATCCGAATTTCTCGACGGTTAAATCTCCGAATCCTGAAGAGCCGGCTGCATTTGAATATGCTGTTCGTAAAGGAAAAGAAATTGATGCAGATATCTTAATCGCAACGGATCCAGATGCAGATCGTTTAGGAATTGCTGTCAAAGACCCAAGCGGCGAATATGCGTTATTAACAGGAAACCAAACGGGTGCTTTATTGCTTCACTATTTGCTTTCTCAAAAGAAAGAAAAAGGCGTACTGCCTGCTAATGGCGTTGTGTTAAAAACGATTGTAACGTCAGAAATCGGCGCACAAATTGCTCGTTCATTTGGACTGCAAGTTGTTGACACTCTAACAGGTTTTAAATTTATCGGTGAAAAAATTAAGCAATATGAGCAAACTGGCGAGTATACATTCCAATTTGGTTATGAAGAAAGCTACGGCTATTTAATTGGTGACTTTGCTCGTGACAAAGATGCTGTACAAGCAGCTATTCTAGCAGTAGAAGCTTGTGCTTATTATAAAAAGCAGGGCATGACGATGTATGAAGCGCTTCAGCAAGTGTTTACTAAATATGGTTTCTATCGTGAAGGTCTAAAATCTTTAACGCTTAAAGGAAAAGAAGGGTCTGAGCAAATTCAGCATATTTTAGCTACATTTAGAAATGAGCCTCCTACTGATATTGCAGGATTAAATGTTTCGGTTGTAGAGGATTATACATTAAGTGAGCGCCAGCATATTAAAGCAGGAAAAGTAGAAGAGATTACATTACCAAAATCAAATGTATTAAAATATATCTTAGAAGACGGTTCTTGGTTCTGCCTTCGTCCGTCTGGTACAGAGCCAAAGGTGAAGTTCTATTTTGGCGTCGTGTCAGAAGATGAAGCGACGAGCATTGCCTATTTAGAAGCTGTACAAACAGCTGTAATGGGTGAAGTAGAACGTGTATTAGACAAAGTGAAAACGGTATAAAAGTAAAGCCTGCTCAAACTTGAGCAGGCTTCTTTTATGATACTTTATTTGATTGCGTATTTGACAAATACGAAGAAGATCGTAGGGCTTTATAAATTCTCGGAGCAAGCATAGCCCCAAGAACAGTGAAAATAAGATCCTTTACGGCAAACCACGACATAATCTTCCAAGCGGCTGCATATGTCATTGCAGGAGCTTCAAGCCAATAATTAACCGCTACATACATATACGTAGTACCAATTAAATAAATAACGGCAATACCAACTAGCGATGAAATTAAAAAGATAGAAAAAGTTGGCTTGCCGCGCATTTCCATAATTTTTCCTATGATAAATGCAGCGACAATATAAGAAAGCAAAAAGCCGCCGGTGCTTCCAAATAAAATACCAATTCCTGCTTTAAATTGAGCAAATACCGGAGCGCCGGCAATGCCAATTAATACATATACAATCATCGAAATAGAACCCACTCGGCTCCCCAGTAAAAGTCCTGCTAATATAACAAAAAAAGGCTGAAGTGAAAGAGGCACGCCGCCTACTTGTAAAAAAGGTGCCCAAGAAGTAATATTTGCACCAATAGCCATAAGAGCTGCAAACATACCGGCTAATGTTAAATCTAATGTGCGAAACCTTTTAGTACTCATATATGTTCCTCCCAGTATGTACTGAAATATCTTAGCGTATGTACTGAAGATTGTACGTCGAATCCGCTTTTATGTCAACGATAAAAATAAATATGTTTACATATATTTTTCGATGTTTTTTGAAATAAAGTATGCATATTTTTAGTGTAAGATAAAAAAATAAAGAAGGGAATTCATCCCTTCTTTGTCCAAGTGTGTGTATCAAAAATACTAGTACAATGATTCTTCCAGAAGCTCCGGGTTGTGCTCCGAATATTCCGTTGCATGATCAATGTAGCGTAGTAAAGAATAGAGCTCTTCTTGAATGATGCGGTAGTTTCGTTCAAAATTGTAGGCGTGCAAAAAATGTTCAATCTTTTTTGAAAGAAAATCGTCGTCTGTTCGAACCATTAAAATTAATAAGTTATCCCATTGTGAACGGTGTGTGTAATATAAAGCTCGATCATAATCAATTACATCCATTAATAACGTTCCTCCTTTTGAGGAGTTGAAATTAGTGTATGATATTTGCGGGAATTCTTACGCTGTAAATGTTGGGCAAAAGACCAGTGCATAATTAAAAGAGGTTGTAGTCATTATGGAAGAAGAATAAACGTACAGACCGGATAAATGATAAGAAGAGCAAAGAATAATGCAGCGTCGCAGTTATATTACATCCATTATTTAAGACAACTAAATAAAAATCCCCTTTTCTTGAAAAAATAAAGCTTCTTTTTGATGAAAACACATGAATTGACATGTTTGTACATAGATTGAAGTAAGGAGTGAAAGGGGGAGCTGTCGTGAAAGAAGCAGATTATAAGCAATTATACCGTGCGATTGATGAAATTACGGAAATAGCTAGCGGTTTCGGTTTAGATTTTTATCCGATGCGCTATGAAATTTGCCCGGCAGATATTATTTATACGTTTGGTGCATATGGGATGCCAACTCGTTTTTCACATTGGAGCTTTGGAAAACAATTTTACAAAATGAAATTACACTACGATCTTGGATTGAGTAAAATTTATGAATTAGTTATCAATTCGGATCCTTGTTATGCATTTTTATTGGATTCCAATGCGCTTATTCAGAATAAATTAATTGTAGCTCACGTGTTAGCCCACTGTGACTTCTTTAAAAATAACAGCCGTTTTGCCAACACTAAACGGGATATGGTAGAAAGTATGGCAGCGACCGCTGATCGAATTAAAGAATACGAAGTAAAGCACGGTAAGCGTGAAGTAGAAAAGTTTTTGGATGCTGTCTTATCGATTCAGGAACATATTGATCCTTCTCTTATGCGTGCTAAGCTTTCTTGGAGCATAGATGATGTAGAATCATCGGAAGAAGAAATCATTTCTCCTTATGATGATTTATGGAATTTGGATTATAAAGAAAAGAAAAAACCAAAACCTCCAAAGTCTTTTAAAAAATTTCCGCCTCAGCCTGAAAAAGACATCTTATTATTTATTGAAGAATACAGCCCTTATTTAGAGGATTGGCAGCGGGATATTTTAACGATGATGCGAGAAGAAATGCTTTATTTCTGGCCGCAGCTTGAAACAAAAATTATGAATGAAGGCTGGGCTTCTTTCTGGCATCAGCGCATTATTCGAGAAATGGACTTAACGAGTGATGAAGCGATAGAATTCGCCAAGCTAAATGCAGGTGTTGTGCAGCCGTCCAAGACGGGAATCAATCCATATTATTTAGGATTAAAAATCTTTGAAGACATTGAAGAACGCTACAACAATCCAACAGAAGATATGATTCGCCGGGGTGTGGAGCCTGGGTCAGGAAGAGAGAAGATGTTTGAGGTACGTGAGGTTGAATCAGATATTTCCTTTATTCGCAATTACTTAACAAAAGATTTAGTCATGCGGGAGGATATGTATTTATTCCAAAAACAAGGAAAAGACTATAAAATCGTCGATAAAGAGTGGACAGAAGTTAGAGATCAGCTTGTTAATATGCGCGTAAACGGGGGATTTCCTTACATCACAGTAACCAATGGAGACTATTTAAAAAATGGAGAGCTCTATTTAAAACACTGGTATGAAGGAATCGAATTAGATGTCAAATACTTAGAAAAAGTGGTACCGTACGTTCATCAGCTTTGGGGCCGACCCGTTCATTTAGAAACGGTAATGGAAGGAAAGCCAATCGCCTTTACGTATGATGGAAAAACAGTGCATAGAAAACATTTGTAAAAAAGAAGACCGCTTAAACAGCGGTCTTTTTGTGCTTCTGTAACTTATCCATATAAATTGAAAAAATAAAATTACTATGCAATAATCGAATGAGAATTACTTTCATTTAGAAAGGAAGATAAGATGTTTGTTGTAAACGCAAGTTTTGAAACAAAAAAGAAATTTGAAGAACAGCTCAGGCAAAAAGCTAAGAAAAACAAAACAGAAATTAAGGCAGCAAAAGGAAATTTATCGTTTGAATGCTGGAAAAAAGATTCCGCAGATAAAGTTGAATATGTCTTTGTATCCAAGTGGGAAGACAAGCAGTTCTTTCAAGCATGGATCTCAAGAGAAGAACATGTGAACGAACATAAAGAAGCGAATAAAAAGAAAACGAAAGCATTTTCTGAAGCTATGGAAATCAAGAAAACGCTGCGTTTTTATGAGGCGGTAGAAGAAGACATTCTTTCCTAAAAAAGCACGCTTGACTTTCATAAATGTTGTAACTATAATGATTACAACAAATTAGGAGTGAGAGCAATGAAAATTAGCAGTCGATTCACCGTGGCCGTTCATATACTATCTTTAATTAAAGTAGATAGCAGTCATCCTAGTACTTCAGAGTGGATTGCTAGCAGTGTAAATACAAATCCTGTTGTTATAAGACGAGTAATTGGGATGTTAAAAAAAGGTGGACTCGTGGGCGTAAAAGCCGGAGCTGGCGGAGCTTATCTATTGAAAGATTTAGAAGAGATAACGTTGTTAGACGTTTATCGAGCGGTGGCGGCAGTGGAAGAAGGAGAATTGTTTCAAATGCATGAAAATCCGAATGTGGATTGTCCTGTAGGAGCCAATATTCAAAGTGTCCTTGAATTGATTTTAAAACGTTCTCAAGATGCCATGGAACAAGTCTTAGCCGATGTGACGATGAAAGAATTAGTGACGAATTTAATAGCAAAAATAGATGCATAATAACATGCTTCTGTTCGTGAAAAAACGGAGAAACCCAGGTTTCTCCGTTTTTTTATAGCTTCACAATTGTTCGTCCTCGAGCTTGTCCTTTTAATAAAGTAGGAAGTACCTCAGGGAGCTGTTGCAGTGAAATTTCCTGCTGAATAAAAGGTTCAAAGCTTTCAGGCTTAAAGTCATTAGCGAGTCTATTCCAAATCTCTTTTCGAGTAGGCATTGGACAGTAAACGGAATCGATGCCGAGTAAATTAATCCCTCTTAAAATGAAGGGAAAGACGGTTGTTGGCACCTTAACTCCAGCTGTTAGCCCGCTGACCGCTACAGAGCCTCCGTACTGAATTTGACTGAGAACAGAAGCTAGAGGCTCTCCGCCCACAGGATCCAACGCAGCAGCCCATTTTTGCTTGCCTAATGCTTTTAATTTGCCGTTATAAACGTCTTCACGCGCTACAATAGAGGAAGCGCCAAGCTCTTTCAAATAAGCTGCTTCCGAGCTTTTTCCCGTACTTGCTTCCACTGTGTAGCCTAATTTTGAAAGAATGGCAACCGCAAAGCTTCCTACGCCTCCCGTAGCGCCTGTTACAAGTACGGAGCCATTAGCTGGACTAGTATGATTTTCCTCTAAGCGATGCACAGATAAAGCAGCTGTAAAGCCAGCTGTTCCGATAATCATTGCTTCTTTTAACGTTAAATTTTCAGGAAGAGGCACAACCCATTCGCTGCGTACGCGCGCATACTCACTGTAGCCTCCAAAGTGCGATACGCCAATGTCATAGCTTGTTGCGATGACACGATCACCTTCTTTAAAATCAGGGCTGTCAGAAGATACAACGACTCCTGCTAGGTCGATTCCTGGGACAAATGGGTAGCTTGTCACAATATTGCCATTTGCGATGCTGGCTAAGCTATCTTTATAATTCACCCCTGAATAATGCACGCGAATAAGTACATCGCCTTCTGGCAAATCGTTTAGCGTCAGTTCTTGGACAGAGGCCTCCACTTGTTCTTTACCTGTTTTATCTACCACTAATGCTGAAAATGATTGCTCCATTTTATTTCTCCTTTCTATACTGAGATGTATATATCTATACATAGATTACCTTATTTCTATACCCATTATAGAAAATAATAAAAGAAGTTCCTAATACTTTGATTACGAAAGAGGCCATTTCATTATAAAATAGTGGTATAGCTATTAGGTAGCAATACATAGAAAAGAGGAGAAGAGAAATGAGCACAAACATATATTTTAACCATGATGCAGGGATTGATGATTTAGTATCCCTTTTTTTACTGCTGCAAATGGATGATGTAAAGGTAACGGGGGTATCTGTTATTCCTGCTGACGGATACTTAGAGCCAGGTATCAGTGCAAGCCAAAAAATTATTGATCGTTTTGGAAGTTATGATGTCGAGGTAGCCAAATCTACTTCACGCGGTATGAACCCATTTCCAAAAGAATGGCGCATGCATACGTTCTATGTAGATGCACTGCCGATTTTAAATGAAAAAGGGGAAGTGCAAACAAAAATAAGTCAGCTGCCTGCTCATGATCATTTAATTGAAACATTGCAGCACACAGCCGGAAAAACGACTTTATTATTTACAGGACCCCTAACTGATTTAGCAAGAGCGCTTGAAAAAGCGCCGGAAATAGAAGAGAAAATTGATAAGTTAGTGTGGATGGGAGGTACATTTCAAGAAGTAGGAAATGTGCAGGAGCCTGAACATGATGGAACGGCGGAATGGAATGCTTTTTGGGATCCAGAAGCAGTAGCAAAAGTATGGGAAAGCAGCATTAAAATTGAGATGGTTGCTTTAGAAAGCACAAATCAAGTTCCATTAACGCCGGCTATTCGTCAAATGTGGGCTTCACTTAGAAAGTACGAAGGAGTAGACTTTGTAGGGCAGTGCTACGCGGCTTGTCCGCCGCTTGTGCACGTTGAAACCAATTCAACATATTATTTGTGGGATGTACTCACAACAGCATTTACAGGGAATTCAACGCTTGTGAAGGTGAAAACCGTTTCGAGTATTGTGCATACAGAAACACCAAGCCAAGGAAGAACAGAAATTTCTGAAGAAGGACGACCTGTAGATGTCGTATATGATGTCACAGCTGAATCATTCTTTACGTACATTACAGATTTAATGAAAAAAGCAGTAGCCAAATAAAGAAAAAGGTTGCACGTGAAAATGTGCAACCTTTTTAGTGAATCATATTTAAAAATTGACGTGTACGCTCTTGTTGAGGATTTGAAAATATTTGATCCGGTGTACCTCTTTCCATAATGACGCCTTGGTCCATAAAAATAACTTCATCTGCTACTTCACGGGCAAAGCGCATTTCGTGAGTTACCACCACCATCGTCATTCCTTCTTTTGCCAGGTCTTTCATCGCTTGAAGAACATCTCCTACAAGCTCAGGGTCAAGAGCTGAAGTAGGCTCATCAAACAGCATAACTTTTGGATCCATCGCCATTGCTCGAGCGATGCCAACACGCTGCTGTTGTCCGCCTGATAGTTGGAAAGGATAAAAGTCAAGCTTATCTCCTAAACCAACTCGTGTTAATAATTCTTTCCCTCTTTTTTCTGCTTCTTGAGTAGAAATGCCTTTTACAATTACAGGACCTTCCATAACATTTTCAAGCGCACTTTTATGAGGAAACAAGTTATAGTTTTGAAAGACCATCCCTGTTAGGCTTCGAAATGAAGTAATGTCTTTTTTACGAACAGGTTTGGTGAAATTCATGCTTTTTTTATCAAGTTCAATTGTACCGTCTGTTGGGATTTCTAAAAGATTTAAGCAACGTAAAAAAGTAGTTTTACCCGATCCAGAAGGACCAATTAATACAATTACCTTGCCCTGTTCAACTTCTAAATCAATCCCTTTTAATACTTGCAAATCACCGAATGATTTATGCAAATTTTTGATATTAATCATATGAAAAACTCCTTTAGCTACTCGAAACGGTTATTTAGATACGTAACGATCTAGTCTTATTTCAATGCGTCCTTGGATAATGGATAAGATTGTGCACATAATCCAGTACAAGAGCGCTGCTTCACTATAAAGAAGTAAAAACTCATAGTTAGTGGAAGCAATTTCTTGAGCTTTACGGAACATCTCAGAAACCAGAATAAGCGATGCAAGTGACGTATCTTTAATAAGGCTAATAAAAGAGTTAGATAATGGCGGAATCGATACACGTGCTGCTTGCGGTAAAATAATTCGTCTTAACGCTTGGGAATAGGTCATACCAAGTGAGTAGCCAGCTTCCCACTGTCCTTTAGGAATAGATTGAATCGCTGCTCGGATAATTTCAGATGCATACGCACCTACACTTAATGAAAATCCAATAATAGCAGAGATAAATGGGTCAATTGTTATATCTAAATTGGGTAAGCCGTAGAAAATAATAAATAATTGCACAAGCAGCGGTGTACCTCGAATAATCGATACATAGATGCGCGCAATTATATTTAAAACTTTTATAGATGATAAACGAGCCAAGGCTGTTAAGACAGCTAAAATGATACCGAGTACAAACGTGATTAATGTTAGTGGAATAGAATATTGAATAGCTCCCTTTAGCATTGGTAAGAGAGATGATTGAGCGATTGAAATCAATTGATTCAATCGCTCTCCATCAGGAAAAATATTATTTAGGAGAAACATCTTCGCCAAACCATTTCTTAGAAATTTTTGCGTATGTTCCGTCTTTTTTCATATCTTTCAATGCTTTGTTTACTTTATCCACTAACTTACCGCTGTCTTTTCTAAACATAAAGCCGCTTGCAGCACCATCGGATTTTTCATCCGCGATTTTGATAGGTGCGTTAGGGTGCTTTTTCTTATAGTCAAGGAACGATAATTTATCGTTGATTGTAGCATCAACACGGTTTGCGCTCATTAGTTCTACTGCTTGAGCAAAACCTTCGGCACTCGTAATGTTTGCACCGTAAGATTGAGCCATGTCTTTGTAGTTACTTGTTAATGACTGCGCTGATTTTTTTCCTTTTAAATCTTTAAATGATTTGATATCTTTTTCGTCTTTACGAACAATTAACACGGCGCCTGACTGGATGTATGGGTCAGAGAAATCGTATTTCTTTTGACGATCTTCACGAATACCCACTTCATTAGCAATCATGTCAAATCGTTTAGCATCTAATCCAGCAAACATGCCATCCCACTGTGTTTCTTTGAACTCAGCTTTTACGCCAAGACGTTTAGCTACTTCTTGAGCCAATTCTACATCAAACCCAGTTAGCTTTTGTTTGTCATCATGAAAAGTGAACGGAGGGTATGTACCTTCAGTTCCAATTGTTAATACGCCATCTTTTTTCACTTTATTATATAAATCCTCTTGTGAAGATTTATTGTCTCCATTGTTTGCTTCATTTTTTGAGCTAGAACCGCATGCGGCAAGCACAACTGTGAAAGCTAATAGTAGCGACAAAAGTGCAACAAATTTCTTCATTTTCTAAACCCCCTAGTATTCTGATAGGAAATGATACTCTGTGATACTAAACAAGAACACAGCAAAAGTCAACAAAAAAAACTTATACGATTAATGTGACTTAAAATAAGGGAAATATACCTTCTATACACGGTTTGTCATAAGGATACAGAAAGATTTTAAAATTTGGATTAAGTGGATTTTTAAGGGATATTTGAGGAGTAAAAAGGAAGTTTCATGCGACGATTTTCTCTTTCATTTTTTCATGACTTTTGGTGCAATAAACATATAGTTAAATGTTAAGGTAGAAATAAATTCCTTATGGTACACTTAAAGAAGAATTTATGAAACGGAGCGATATGATGAAAGCCATAAACTTAATCTCAATTGCCTTTGGTGCTATCGCTGGTACATATGCACGTTATTTGCTTAATCTTTCCTTATTATATACGGGCTGTCCAATAGGAACGGTAATTGAAAACCTATTAGGAAGCTTCATACTAGGCCTATTAACAGGATTTTTTGCATGGAAAAAGCCAAAAGAATGGATAAAGCTTGGACTAGGAGTGGGCGTGTGCGGCGGTTTTACAACGTATTCAACGTTTGCAGGAGACGTCATTTCTCTCACTCAGCACCATTTATTTGGAGGAGCCATTTATGCCATTGTCTCTTTAGTAGGTGGAATACTTCTTGCTTTAGCAGGCTATCTATGCGGTGAAGCGGCAGGGAAAAATTTAGTGAAAGTACATGAGGTGAAGTAAATGAGCATAGTGAGCTTGGCACTTGGCGGGGCAGCTGGAGGAATATGCCGTTATCTTTTGGGTTTAAAAGTTACAAAAATAGTTTCAAACCCTCCTTTTCCAGTATCAATGCTGTTTGTAAACTTGCTCGGTGCGTTTGGGCTTGGTCTTTTTTACGGTAGTTATTATGGAAAGGTTCCGAGTCATGCTTATGATGATTCAATATTTTTAATGATTGGCATTGGGTTTTTTGGTGCCTTTACCACTTTTTCAACGTTTAGTGTGGAAACCGTGCAGTTAATTCGAGAAAAATCTTATAGAAAAATGTTGGCGTACGTGGGGATTTCAGCATTTGGAACAGTTGGTTTATTTACAGTCGGTTTACTGGCAGGAACGTTTTTATTTAAGTAAAGAGAACGTTTCTAGTAGGGAAAAACAAAAAGACGGAGAAGTAGAGAATGGATAGAAAAGCAGAAGTTTGGAAATACATTTTGTTGATTGTAGCTGTTGCAGGTCAGATCATCGGTTTTTTATTTTTATTTATAAATGTTGTGGCGGCATTTATTTTTTACGGTTTTTATATTCTAACTTTTATTATGTTACTCCTGCTGTTTATATGGGATCGGAAAAAGGAAAAAGACAAAGAAGAATTTGACGACTATACCGATTACTAACCATGTAAAAAGCATAATAATGCGGTGCGCCGGGTCTCTTAGAAAGATACATCTATAAAAGGAAGAGAGCCGTAAGCGTATAAAGAGATATTGTATTTACATCTAGTTGTGTTATAATTTTAAGTGCGAAAACAAAATTAATAAATAGCAATCACTAGGGGCGCTTTCTGAAGCTGAGACGAATGTATTTCGGACCCTTTGAACCTGATCTGGTTTGGACCAGCGTAGGGAAGTGGCGATCATGTTTACATAACGATGCATGCTAACCACTCTACGTTGTAGAGTGGTTTTTTGTATGCAATAAAGCCCTCTGCACAAGATGAAGTGATTGAAATTTCTCTTTATTCTGAATGGAAAGGTTTCGATCATGTGGATATTCCTAAATTTCATGTCATTACAACAGATAAGCAGTCAATCGAAGAGCTTCAAAAAATTTTAACGGCTATCGCGCCTTTTGCGGGTGCCATTCATATTAGAGAAAAAGAGAAAACGGCAAAGCAGATTCAATGTTTACTAGAAAGCCTGCCATTTTGTCGCTCTAAAATTATTGTGAATGACCGAGTTGATGTAGCGCATGCTTTAAAAGCAAAAGGCGTACAGCTTGCCTATCATAGTTTAGACGTTTCGTTTGTTATAGACGCATTTCCTTCTCTTATTGTCGGAAAGTCAGTTCACTCTGTGGAAGAGGCTTTAGAAGCTGAAAAAGATGGTGCTCACTACATTCTATACGGACATATTTATTCAACACATTCAAAAAAAGGATTAAAAAGTCGAGGGGTAGCGGCACTAAAAGAAGTAGTAGACGCTGTGCAGATACCGGTTATTGCCATTGGAGGAATTACACCTGTAAATGCCAAAGAGGTACTTCAAACAGGAGCACACGGTATAGCTGTGATGTCTGGTGTCATGCTTGCGCAAGATCCCCTCAAAGCGATTAAACAATATTCTCATATATGGACATCTGGAGGTGGAGAAAATGAAGCAGCATTATGATGTACTGTTAATCGGAGGAGGTATAATCAGCTCTTCTATCGCTTATCATTTGTCAAAACAAGGAGCGTCAGTAGCTATTCTTGAGCGTAATCAAATTGGTTGTGAAGCTTCAAGTGCAGCCGCTGGTATTTTAGGTGCTCAAGCTGAAATTGATGAAGAAGGTCCTCTTTTAGACCTTGCTATTAAGAGCAGAAGCATGTTTCCTGAACTGGTGAAGGAACTAAAAGAAAAAACGGCCATCGACGTAGAGCTCATTCAAAAAGGCTTATTAAAAGTCGCTGTAACAGAAGAAGATGCACACGTATTAAAGAAAAAAGCCGCTCAGCACCACCGGTGGGACAAAGATGTAAGATGGATCGATGTAAAAGAAGCGCGTTTGTTAGAACCCGGGCTCTCTCCAGACATATACGGAGCCATTACAATACCGGGAGACGGCCAGCTAGCTCCGGCTAAGTTAACGCAAGCTCTTGCTCATGGAGCCTTGTATCACGGAGCAGATGTATTCGAATACTGTGACGTTCATTCTCTTATTATGGAAAATGAAACAGTAAAAGGTGTACAGACGTCCAAAGGCTCTTTTTATGGAGAAAAAGTAGTTATCGCAGCTGGCTCATGGGCTAAACGCTTTATTTCTTCTGAACATTTGGGTCACGTGTTTCCCGTAAAAGGGGAGTGTATTGCTCTTCAAAGTCATAAGCCGCTGCTTTCTAAAACGATTTTTTTAGATGAAGGTTTTTACTTAGTGCCTAAGACTGGTGGAAGAATCGTAATCGGGGCAACTAAGCTGCAGCATGATTTTACTAAGACCGTTTCTGCACAAGGTATTCAATTTTTGCTGAATAAAGCTTCTGCGCTTCTGCCGGCCATTAAAGAAGCTACATTTGAAAAAGCATGGGCAGGTCTTCGTCCACAAACAAATGATGGCTGGCCTTATTTAGGAGAGCACCCTGAAATAGCGAATCTACACATGGCTTTTGGCCACTACCGAAACGGTATTTTATTAAGTGCTGCAACTGGAAAAGTTATGGCTGATGCTTTGTTAGGGGAAAAGCCGAATCATTCATTTTTTACATCATTTCAGCTAACGAGAGCAATGGAGGGAGTTCATTGAATCTAATTATTAATGGTAAGACCGTCACTGTCGGAGATGAAATTGAAACGGTCGAGCACTTGCTGCAGGCTCAGAGTCTGCATGAGCGAGTTGTAATTGTTGAATTAAACAAGAACATTTTGCAAAAAGAAGAACATAGCGATGCATGCTTAAAAGATGGAGATACATTAGAAGTTGTTTCATTTGTTGGAGGAGGATGAAGAGTATGTTAAAAATTGGACAATATACATTTAATTCACGTTTATTATTAGGAACAGGCAAATTTCCGGACTTTACGACTCAGCGTCAAGCGGTAGAAGAGTCGGAAACAGAAATTTTAACATTTGCGGTTAGACGAATGGATATTTTTGATCAAAATCAGCCTAATTTATTAGAAGCACTTGATGTGAAGCGTTTCACTCTTTTACCTAACACTGCTGGAGCAAAAAATGCAGAAGAGGCCGTACGTATTGCTAAATTAGCAAAGGCTTCTGGACTTTGTGACATGGTAAAAGTGGAAGTGATTGGATGTAATAAAACGCTGCTTCCTGATCCAGTTGAAACATTAAAAGCTAGTGAAGAACTGTTAAAAGAGGGCTTTACCGTTTTACCTTACACATCAGATGATGTTTTACTTGCGCGTCGTTTAGAGGAGTTAGGCGTACATGCCATTATGCCAGGAGCTTCGCCTATCGGTTCAGGTCAAGGTATTATTAATCCGTTGAACATGCGTTTTATCATTGAACAATCAACTGTTCCAGTAATTGTAGATGCAGGTATTGGAACGGCTTCAGACGCAGCTCAAGCTATGGAGCTAGGAGCAGATGGTGTGCTATTAAATACAGCTGTTTCAGGAGCAAAAGATCCTGTGAAAATGGCTCGTGCTATGAAGCTAGCGATTGAAGCAGGACGAGCAGCATTTGAAGCAGGACGTATTGAAAAGAAACAATATGCAACGGCAAGCAGTCCAACAGAAGGGATGAGTATCGGTTGATTAATCGTTATTCCCGCCAAGAATTGTTTCAACCTATTGGAAAAGGCGGACAGCAGCAAATTCAAGAAAAGCATGTTCTCATTGTAGGAGCAGGTGCTCTTGGAACAGGGAACGCCGAGGCCCTTGCACGAGCGGGAGTAAAGAAAATAACGCTCATCGATCGGGACTATGTAGAGTGGAGCAACCTTCAGCGGCAGCAATTGTATAGTGAAAAAGATGCTGATAAAAGAATCCCAAAAGCAATTGCAGCTAAAAAAAGGCTTCAAGATATTAATCATGATGTAAAAGTAGAAGCCCACGTAGCAGACGGTACCCCTCAAGTTTTAGAACAGCTTGTTGAGGGGGTAGATGTTATGATTGATGCAACCGATAATTTTGACACACGCCTTGTAATGAATGATTTATCACAAAAATATGATATTCCTTGGATTTACGGAGCATGTGTAGGAAGTTACGGAATTAGTTATACTATCATACCAAGTGAAACACCGTGTTTATCCTGTTTGCTTGAATCTGTACCGCTTGGAGGGTTAACATGTGATACAGTGGGGATTATTAGTCCTGCTGTACAAATGGTAGTCGCTCATCAAGTAACAGAGGTGTTAAAAATATTAGTTGGAGACTGGAATGCGCTCAGGAGGGAACTTGTTTCGTTTGACGTATGGAAAAATGAGTATACGAGCATCAATGTGAACGTGTTTCGCAAATCTGCTTGCCGCTCATGCGGCAGTGAACAAACGTATCCCTTTTTACAATATGAAAATCAAACGAAAACAGCTGTGCTATGCGGAAGAAACACGGTACAAATCCGTCCGGGTAAATCAGCCAAGCAGCCGCTGCAGTCTTTAGGTGAACGATTAAAAGGAAAAGGATATAAAATTGAACAAAATCCGTATCTGCTTTCTTTTTATGTAGATGATTACCGTTTAGTTATGTTTCAAGATGGGCGCGTCTTTGTCCATGGAACAAACGATATAGTAGAAGCAAAGTCACTTTATCATCGGTATATTGGGTAAGAGAGATGGAGGTTTCAAGCATGACAGTACCAAAAGCATTAACCATTGCTGGATCAGACAGCGGTGGAGGAGCAGGCATTCAAGCAGATTTAAAAACATTTCAAGAGCGTGACGTTTTTGGCATGTCTGTTATTACAGCTGTGACCGCACAAAATACAGTTGGCGTTCAAGGAGTTTATCCTTTAGAAGTAGAAGCAGTTGAAACGCAGTTAGATTCAATTGCCACTGACTTATTTCCCAATGCAGTGAAGACAGGTATGTTGTTCAGTGCTGATATTATTTACGCAGTGGCTCGTAAAATCAAACAGTACGGACTGCAAAATGTTGTAGTTGATCCCGTTATGATTGCAAAAGGCGGTCAGTCTCTTCTTCAAAGAGAAGCCGTACAGGCTCTAAAAGAATTATTGCCTCTTTGTGAAGTCATTACGCCGAACATACCGGAGGCGGAAGTCATCACGGGTAAAGAAATTCACACGATCGAAGACCGAAAAGAAGCGGCAAAACAGATTCATGAGCTAGGTGTAAAGCACGTGGTAATTAAAGGCGGACATGATCAATCTCATCAAGATATGATTGATATAGTGTATGATGGTCATAAGTACGTTGAAATCACGCATGAAAAGATGAATACAAAGCATACACATGGAACGGGATGCACGTTTGCTGCTTGCGTCACAGCTGAAATAGCGAAAGGCAAAAGCGTGGTTGAAGCAGTTCAAATCGCTTCCGATTTTGTTCACTATGCGATTAAGCACACGCTTGAAATTGGTTCCGGACACGGTCCTACTAATCACTGGGCGTATGGAAAATACTTTCGTTCAAAAATATAAAAAAACGTGCCTACCATCTAGGCACGTTTTTTATGAAGAAGGAATATGGGTAGGAATCTCTCCATCGATGCCTAAATAATAATGTCTAAGGGGCTTTAAATTATCATCAAGCTCATAAACAAGCGGCACGCTTGTAGGAATATTCAAGTTCGCAATGCCATCAGGCGAAATGTTATCCAAGTACTGCATCAGAGCCCTAATCGTATTACCGTGAGCGGAAATAATAACCTTTTTGCCAGCTTTAATAGAAGGAGCAATAGTTTCGTCCCAATATTCTAGAACCCGCTTTTCTGTATCGGCTAAGTTTTCCGTTACAGGAAATTGTCCCTTACCTAATTCCTTATACTTAGGGTTGAAAGCTTCATAGCGAATATCTGTTGTCTCTAAAGCAGGAGGGCGTTCGTTCATCGACCTTCTCCACAAATGCACTTGCTCTTCTCCAAATTTTTTTGCGGTTTCTTCTTTGTTCAAACCTTGAAGAGCCCCGTAGTGACGTTCATTCAGCCTCCAAGATTTGTATACAGGAATCCACATGAAGTCCATTTGATGTAAGACAATCCATAGAGTGCGAATGGATCGTTTTAAAACAGAAGTATAGGCAATATCAAAAGTATATTCGTTTTTCTTTAGCACTTTTCCAGCTTCTCGCGCTTCTTGCAATCCATTTTTAGAAAGATCTACATCCGTCCAGCCTGTAAATTTATTTTCCAGATTCCATACGCTTTGTCCGTGCCGAATCAACACAAGTTTTATCATCATGTTCTCCTTTCAACAGTGACTAAGGACTCTATTCTTTTTTATTATGAGAAGGAAAGAGTTTTTTATCCTAAAGCTAGGGAAAGGAGTTTTTATCATTTAGAAAAAGTGATGCTGAAAAGTAAAGCTTTAACTTTTTTACGCATATGATAAAAATAAAAAAGGGAAGGGAAGATAGTCGATGAGTGACCAAGAACGTCAGATTCAAGCGCTGCACGGCCAGATTGAAGATTTAAAAGAAGAAATGTATCAGATGAAGCTTGATATTAGCACATTAGAGAAAGAAAAAGGAAAGCCTGTTTTGACACCGGCTCTCGTTGGTCAAATAGGAGGTTTTGTTCTAGGTGGATTAGCTATAATCGGTATTTTTTGGATGTAGAACTTTTCGTTTTGAAAACGAAAAGTTCTCCTGATTTTTCAATAAGCAATTCCAACGCGGCATTTTGGGAATTTTTGAGCCCATATTTCATGGTAGGTAAAGTGAGCGGTATCTCCCGTTGAAATTTTAACGGCATTTGCTGGCAAGATATCTTTTTCCACTCGGTATGTGCCTGTTATTTCACCGTCAGGCAAGTAGGTTGGGCATATAACGGTCCAGTTTAGGTCACTTTCCTTCAAGTGTAAGTATCCTTTTAAATGATCTTCTGCTGCTCTGGTCGTTTTACGCTTTGATTCATTTGATTGAAACCGATATTTTTCTGGTTCTGTTCGTGATTGTAAGATGCCTGCAGTTCCAATAGTAAGAATACGATGAACGCCGTAATACTTCATGCTGTTTATAATAAGCGGCATACTTTTTGAAATCGTCTCTGCACCATCTGTATTTAACGCGCTGACTACGATATCTTGGTGCTTGAGGGCAAAGTTGATATTTTCTTGATGAAGTACATCGCCTTGTAAGATATGTAGGTTTGGATGACTAATCTTTAGCTTATTGCGGTCTCTAACAAGTACAGTAACGTCGTTTTCATCTTTTAGCATCATTTTTAATAAAGACTGTCCAACTCGCCCTGTTGAGCCTAATAGTAAAATTTTCATTGGTTGCACCCCTCTATAAAAGATAGTATCTATTCTTTAGGATATACAATCTGTATACTTATTCATAATAAAAAGCATGCGTAGCATAAAGTAATACAAAGTTGATGAAGGAAATATTCAACATCAAAAAAATTTGATATGATAAAAAGACGGAAAAATCAAAAAATAGGAGAGTGAATGTCTTTTGGGAGACTTGCCTCTGAATCAAATGATGATATTAGTCGTTTTGCTTATGTTATCAGCTTTCTTTTCATCTGCTGAGACAGCCTTTTCAAGCGTAAATAAAATTCGTTTAAAACATTACGCTGAGAAAAAATATCGAGGAAGTAAAAAAGCGCTACATATTGCTGAACACTTTGAGCAGACGCTATCGACAATTTTAGTAGGAAATGTTGTCGTAAACATTGCTGCGTCCTCTTTGGCAGCTAAAATTGCCCTCGATGTGTTTAAAGGAAACCTAGCACTTGTGATTAGTATCATCGTTATGACCATTATCATTTTGATTTTTGGTGAAGTCTTACCGAAATCGTTAGCGAAAGAGCATGCCGAATCTTTTGCGCTGATGATTTCTTCCTTGTTATTTATTATTATTAAATTGTTAACCCCGATTTCCTTCTTATTTTTACAAGTGAAAAAAGGAGCTTCTCACTTGTTAGCGTCTGCTCCTACACCAACGATTACAGAAGATGAAATTAAAGTGATGGTAGATTTAAGCGAAGAAGAAGGAATGATTAATAATATTGAAAAAGAGCTAGTTCATCGTTCACTCAATTTTAATGACATTGTGGTGGGGCAAATTTTAAAACCTAGAATAGATGTCACAGCAGTTGACGTAAATGCTGATATTGATTCGGTTTGTCAAATGTTTCTTGAAGAGAGATATTCGAGAGTTCCTGTATACGAAGATCATATTGATAATATTATTGGCATTTTATCAGAAAGAGAATTTTTAACCTGTTTAGTCCAAAGAAAAGAGATTTCTATTCGTGATTTGTTGAGACAACCTATTTTTGTAGTAGAATCCATGAAAATATCTGTTCTATTGCCAGAGCTCCAAAAAAGTAAGGTGCACATGGCAATTGTAGTTGATGAGTTTGGTGGAACGGCCGGTCTTGTGACCTTAGAGGATATATTAGAAGAAATTGTAGGAGAGATTTGGGATGAACATGATGAAGCTGTTAAGTATGTACACCAGATAGGGGAAAAGGAGTACGAATTTAACGCGGACATCCCTATTGATGAATTTTTAACCTATGTAGCGGTTAGTTCTCCTGACAGTACGTGCCATACCTTAGGGGGATGGATATATGAGCAGTTTGATCATATTCCTGCTAAAGGAGACTTTTTCTCATATGAAGAGATATTGTTTACCATTAAGGAAGTAGAAAATCGACGTATTCGCAAAGTTTCCGTAAAATCATTTGCGAATAAGAATGAGGAAACTGATTAAAAGAAACTAGAAAGCGCTCCAAGGGATCTTGGAGCGCTAAAGCCATAATATGAAATTAGTTAATATTAGTACTTGCCGCCTAAGTTTTGCTCAGCTAATTGTACTAAACGTTTTGTGATTTCGCCACCAACAGATCCGTTCGCACGAGCTGTTGCATCTGGTCCTAAGTTTACACCAAACTCACTAGCGATTTCGAACTTCATTTGATCGATAGCAGCTTGAGCACCAGGCGCCACTAACTTGTTTGATGAATTTCTGTTTGATGCGTTTTGATAATTTGCCATGTGTATTCATCTCCTCGTTAGATAAAATAGATTGTAATGGTTGAGTTAGCTGGAGTTGAACCAGCCGAGCAGATGCATCGATTAGATCTGCTTGCCTACCGCGGCGTAACTCAATGTTTGCGAGCTGTTGTGCTGCTCGGTTGTTACTAGTATTATGACGAAAGGGAAAAAAACATATACATAGAAATTATTTGGTAATTTATAGAAAATATTGTGTGGAGTTTGATAAAGAGTAAGAGAGTTTTATTCCGTGCATATTATAGGTACATATTGATTAGGTAAAGCGAGGTGTGCGGATGTCGATTTGTTCCTTATGTAATGGGTTTAGTGATGTACAAATGACGTGCAAAACATGTGGAGGATTGCTGGGGGATATGGGAAAAGTCAGCGATTATTTTGATGATTACAGTGCTTACATGGAAATCGATCAGTTAAAAGTAGAGAATGGGTATCCTAGTGATTTAGCAAATCACCAATGTATCCATCTCTTTTACTGCTCTACTTGTCACAGTGAGGAATTGAAGCAAATACAGGAATAAAAAAAAGACCCCTAGGGGTCTTTTTTTATTCCTGTTCAGCACGGATGCGCTGTTCGGATTCTGCATCAAAGAAATGCGCTTTGTTCATATCTAATGCTAAGTCCAGAGACTGAAGCGGTTTAATATCTGTTCTTGAATCTACGCGTGCTACAAAATCTTGTTCGCCAAGTTTAGAATAAAGCATGGTTTCAGCTCCCATTAACTCGGATACATCGACTTTGATTGTAACTTTTGTGCCAGGTGAAGATTCAATAAATACAGGCTCATCATGGAAATCTTCAGGACGGATGCCTAAAATAATTTGTTTGTTTAAATATCCTTGCTCGCGAAGTATTTTCATTTTACCTTCCGGAACTGCAAGAAGAGAATCGCCTACTTGAACCTTTCCGTCTTTTAACGTTCCGGTTAAGAAGTTCATAGCAGGAGAACCAATAAACCCGCCTACAAATACATTTTCAGGTTTTTCATATACTTCTTTTGGTGTACCCACCTGCTGGATAATCCCATCTTTCATAACAACCAGACGAGAAGCCATTGTCATTGCTTCGGTTTGGTCATGTGTTACGTAAATTGTCGTTGTACCCAAACGCTGGTGAAGCTTCGCAATTTCAGAACGCATTTGCACACGTAATTTCGCGTCTAAGTTTGATAAAGGTTCATCCATTAAGAAGACCTTAGCATCACGAACGATTGCACGACCTAGAGCTACACGCTGACGCTGTCCGCCCGATAATGCTTTTGGCTTGCGCTCTAAGTATTGCTCAAGTCCTAAAATACGAGCGGCATCTTTTACGCGGCGTTCGATTTCATCTTTTGGTAATTTCCGAAGTTTTAAGCCGAAAGCCATGTTGTCATATACGCTCATATGCGGATACAATGCGTAGTTTTGGAATACCATTGCAATATCGCGATCTTTTGGAGCAACGTCATTTACACGTTTGCTGTCAATATAAAAATCACCTTTGGAAATTTCCTCTAGCCCTGCAACCATACGAAGCGTTGTCGATTTCCCGCAGCCTGAAGGCCCAACAAATACAATAAATTCTTTATCTTGAATGTGAAGGTTAAAATCTTTTACCGCCGTCACATCTTTATCATACATTTTATAAATATGTTCTAAACGTAATTCAGCCATTTCCATTTCCCCCTTGTATGTACTTTGTGAAACCGTTTTCTTAACTCTAGTGTAATTTTTTTTTATGAAACGGTAAATGGCAAACATGCACAAAAAAAAGAAAGAGTTTTCGTGCACTATTTACGAAAACCCTTTCATTTTATTTTTTAGCCTGTAAATTTTTTAATGCAAGAATAGCTAAGTAAGCGGACACAGCTCCTGTGAAGTGTTTGATATCAAGGTGTGTGCGATCAATAAATTTCTCAATTCTATACTGCAAGCTGTTGCGATGCATGTACAATTTCTTAGCAGCAAGAGATACGTTTAAATTACATTCTAAATAAATTTTAATCGTTTCTAAAAGATCTCCATCATCTTTTACTAAGTCAAGTAAATGTATCATATGATTTTGGATTGCCCCTGAAGACTCTTGCAGAACCAAATGGGGTAAAACGTCGGTAAAATGGATAACATGTTTTTGTTCGACTGTATGCTTAATTTGATAAAACCATTTCTTTTCACGTTCAAAAATTAATTGCGGTGAAGACGGAAAAAAGTGAATTTGTCCTTCAAAGAACTGAATCGAAGTTTCAAAATCATGACATAGGACCTCGATAGAGTCTGATAAATTTTCAGTTAAGTCATTAGGATCATCAAAGGTTTCTATAACGATACCTGATTGTTTATCAATCCACAACACAGTGATGGAGGTAGAATACAAGGCGTGAAGCGCATTTTCAAACTCTATTTTTTGTTCAAACAAACGTTTAATTAAAAACTGGGTGAAGCGAAAAGAATGGTGCGTATGATGAGAGTGAATGACTTTTTCAGGTGCTTCAAACAGCAGGTTTGACCAATACAATTGTTCTGGCGCCAGTAAAGAAACTTCCTCATCGTAAGGCGTTAAAAAAGCAGAAAGTAATGCCTGCTCTTTTTGAGATAAAGCCGTGTGTTCAATTCCAATGAAGCCTTCATCACTTGAAAACCATTTGTATCGTCCAAATTGAGAAGGGATTTTAGCCTTAATCATTTTATCCCCAAATAGTGTGTGCAGCTGTTTCATCTGTGCTCGTTCCCTTCGGCGAAAGCTTACTATTCATAAACGTGAAAAAGCATAAGCTCATGAATATAATCAATTAATTGTGTTTCATCTATTTGATTAGAAAGCGCAGTTTTCCATAAAATTTGTCCATCTTTTAAATAATCAGCCTCATAATAAACCCGATTCATATAAAACGAGATGTGCCAGCCCGGCATTCGATTATTTTGATAGAGTGGTTTAACCTGAAAATGTGAAATCATAAAGAAAATCTCCTTTCTCAATTAATTATTATAAGCTTACCATGAGAAAAGGAGATGAAAAATAATTTAATCTAAAAATTTTGTTAATTTGTAAAATATGTTGCATATGTGTTTAGCACCTTGCGTTTGAATGTCTGTTTCATCAAAAATCATCGGTTTTGCATTCACTTCAAACAGATAATACTGCCCTTGGACTGACTTTGCCATATCAAGAGAAAATTCTTCAACTAGAGGGAAGGACTTTTGAAGGACTTGCCCGCACGTATTTACAAAAGACGAAAGAAAGGAAGTATCTACTTCATCTTCAAGATCTTGAAAAGGTGAAATGCTTCCGCCGTTTAATGTATGTGTTGTAATGGATTGATAGGGACTATGTCGAATACCGACGCCACTAATAACATATCCACTATCTTTGTGATGCGCTAAAATACGTAAGTCATAGCGCCGGTCTTTGAATGGTTGCGTCTCAATTGCTTCTTGAATGAGATAAGCAGATCTGGGAAGGTCAATTGCTTGTAAAGAAGAAAATTCTTCTTTGCGAGTATGATCTTGATAAGTAATCGTATGTTTATCGGACGATAATCGAAAAATTCCAGCGCCTTTACTGCTGTTAATAGGCTTAAAATAAAGGGAAGAGTGTTTTTGCAGAAGCTTAGCAATATCAATTTCTGGTGTTAAACGATAGGTTTTAGGAAGGTGAGAAGATAATAGTGGATCCTTTGAAAATAACTGATACACTTTCCATTTTGAAAAAAAAGCGGAATTAAAAAGGGGGATGTGCCTGCTTTTTATTTTTTGGTGTAAAGATTTCAGCTTTTTGGTTTCTGATTTTCTGCCTGGATAACGATTATATATAACGTTTGGCAGCGGCAAAGTTGTTTTGATCCACTGCTTTCTTGCACCGTCAAAGCAATACCCTTCAAAGAAGTGACGAGATATTGTTTCTTCAGCGAATAAAGCAAGAAGCCCGCCTTTCTCTTGCAGGGTATGATGTAAGAGTTCTAATAAAGGACGCTGTTGTACATTCAGTTTTTCCAAAACAGCTTTGTTCGTTAAAACTCCCACAATAGGACCAGCTTTTTCTCCTTTTAAACGAAGAAAAGCCTGAGTAGAAGAAATGTTTTGAGTAAAGGGAAGTTCAATTTCTTGAACTCCCCATGTGTAAGATGCTGAAGGGTTATTATGAAACCACTGCTGCTTTTCTTTGTGATAGTAAATTGTAATCATATGCTGATGCCCTCAGGTGTATTTAGATAGTATCCAGATAAGTAAATCGTATATTCTAGAGAAAGTTTTCTAGTTTGTTGATCCGCTTTTCGTAAGGCAGGGTGTGAAAAAATAGAGCGACCGGGCTTAGAGTTAGCTTCAAACAGCCACACGTTTCCTTGATAATCTACTCCAAAATCGAATCCAAGCTCTCCAATTAATCCGTTCAACTCCTGTTCAAGCACATGACTAATTGAGATAGCGGCATCTTTTAGCTTATTTTCAATTTCTTTTTTGTAAGAAGGGTTAGTGAATATTTTGGCTGTAGCTTCAATTTCTCCGCCGTAATCAAGATGCGTAGTGATGCTGTTGGGACCGGCTACTTTAGCAGCTAGAGCAGTAAGCACCCATTTGTTATTCCCGTCTTTATTCGTATGCACGCGAAAGTCTACACAGCGCTTTTCTTTTTTGATTAATGAAATACCTTGCTGAGCAATGTAGGAAGGATTAGTAAGTAGATATTCAAATTCTGATAATAGATTCTCTAAAGTTTCTTTTTCTTGAACATGAAGGCCTTTTTCTCCTTTGTAAGTCAGCGTGTACATGGAATCCTTAAAAGATAGCGTATAAATGCCGCGGCCTAAGCTTCCGTTTTTCGGTTTTAAATAAACGGTTTGATGAAGAAGCAGAAGTTTTTTTATTTGCTCACACGAAGGACTTTCAACCGTGTAAGGTAACAAATAAGCTGTCTGCTCGTTCAGTTTTAAAAGCTCATGAATTTCCCACTTGTTGAAAAAATCAGGATTAAAAAATGGAATGCCGTAATCAGTCATCATCTTTTCTTTAATGAACTTAAAAGGGGCTAACCCCTCTGTTTTTCGATTTGGCAAACGATTATATACAACATTGGGAAGTGGAACTTCATGCTGTGTCCAGCCGCTTTTTTCATAAAAATAGCCGTTTATAGTCCCGGTTTCCCAGTTGATATGATGAGTTCCAAAAATAAAAGGCAGTCCCCCTGTGATACTTGCAGTGGAAAGAAGTTTAGCTAAGTGAAGGGAACGCTTTCCAATTGGCCGCAGCAGAGAACCAGTAAAACCAGCTGATAACACACCAATTAAAGGTCCTAAGTGAATGGTCTCATTCACAATAATAGGGTGCATCATATGAGCGAAAGGAATTTGCAGTTTTGTCATTAGCTCAGTTGAAATCTGAATTTCTTCACGTTCTGAAGATTGTATAAGGCATGGAGCTGTCATTGTTCCAAAAGCTGCTTGTTTCAAGGAGTCTTTGTAAAGAGATGCAGGAACAGAAAGATCGCATCCTAGCTGCTCTACTACAACAAGGCGAGTAAGAGTTTTTTTCATAGCATTACTCCTTACGATACGATAGTGTGTTAGCTAAATAGACGCAGTAAGACAGGACATTTTTATACATGACTTCTTTTTGTTCAGGGGCTGTTTCCATTACTATTTTTCTTCCCGGTTTCGAATTTATATCTAGAATCCAGATGCTGAAGTCTCTCGAGATACATAAATCAATACCTAATTCAAAAAGAGAAGGAAAATGATTTTCCAGCACGGACGGAATCGTTTTACAAATGGTGTTGATTTCATCCATTACATATTGACGGTGAACGCGAGGGATGCGAGGCAGCAAGTTCTCAAAAGGTACAATAGAGGCTCCTGAACTTACATTTGTTAGGATGGAGTCCCGTTCACCTTGTCTAAGTCCTCTTCCAATTTCTTTCCAAGCACCATCGTTTCCTTTTTGTAATAGCAGTCTTATATCAAAAGGAGTGCGTTCATAAGGGAAAAATGAAATATGGGGCTGAGCAATATACAATACATCACGGGTCGTTTTCGTAAACCAGTTCTTAAACTCTTGAAAAGACGAAAATAGAATGGTGTTTACAATGTCATTTTGTTGATAAGAAGCTTCAATTTCACGTCCGCGCTGTCTTAATTTCACAATTCCTTTACCTTGTGAGCCGTTGGCAGGCTTAATCATTAGGCTATCGTTTGTTCGAAGCAGCTGAACAAGCTGCTCTACACTTTCAATTGGAGTGGTAGGAGGAATATATGAAGATAAATAGCTATCTTTTTTAATTACTTCATAGACATCTAGCTTATTGGGCAATCCATGGCCTAAAAATGTAACATCTTCCCGCTGTTTAAGCCAGCTTACAATAGGGCGCGCCTTTTTAGACAGCGAGTCTTTTCGATAAAAGCAGCGATCGTAAATAAACGAAGGAAGTAAAAAGGAATCTTCTATCCATTTCTCTTGTTGCAAATCATAGCGGAAGCCTTCAATATTTTCGGTGTTAGGATGAATGTTAAAAGGAGTAAAACGGTATATTTCAATTGAAAACTCAGAAGCATGTTTAGCAATTTCGGTCACGTACTCCACTTCTTGCTGTGGGTGAATCGTTAAAAAGCCTAATGAAATCATCGTAAATCCTCCTTGGCAAATTGAAAATTCGTTGCATGCAGACAATAATCAAGCAGTGCTTTTGTTGAGGGACGGACAGAGAAAGCGCTTGAATCTAATTGTTTGGAAGGTTTGACATTTACTTCAATAATCCAAGGCTTTCCTTCTTGATCAATCGCTAAATCAATACCAAATTCTGCATAAAGTTCAGACGGGTGAGAAAGCTGTGTGCAAATTTCAATCGCAATCTCTTTTAAAAGTGAAAGGATGTGACGCGTAGTTTTTGAATCATAGAGCTGAGTTAAAACTTGCTGAGGAGGATGAATATCTCCTCCACGGGCAAGATTTGAGACGAAATTGCCGGGTTTTGATACACGTGTGACAATAGACGTGATTTTCCACGTCAAGTCGTCTTTTTTATGACAGAGAATACGGAAATCAAAAGGGCACTGTTTGTATGTCTGCAGTGAAATTCCTTCTTGGATGAGAAATCCTTGCCTTTTTAATTGACTATAAAGCGTTTCAAATAAGTCATAGAGAGATTCATATTCTTTTTCATACGTCTGCGTAAACGTTGTATAGTCTAAAATATACTTCTCTTTCTTTGAAATTTTAAAAATATTTTTTCCTTGGCTACCATGAACAGGCTTCAGAAAAACATCGTCATGAAGTTCCAAAGCGTCAAGAAGATCTTGACGTGAACGAAGCTGATACGTTTTTGGCAAATATGGAAGCAAGTGTACGACATCTTTAAGCTGTTGAAAAACCGTCCATTTATTTAAGTAGCGTGCGTTAAAGAAAGGAACGTCGTGCTCTTTCAAAAATGTTTTAAAGGTTTGAAAATCAGCGCTTTGCTCGGTTTTCCTGGCATGAATCCGGTTGTGTACGATTCCCGGAAAGGGAACGTCTGAATAAACCCATCGATCAGCGCGATAAACATATCCTTTAGGGGACAATGACTTCACGTCGCTCAATTTGCTCACATAGCAAAAACACCCTAACTCCTTGCAAGCTTGAACAAATTCCTTACAAAATACAGAAATGGAGCCAAAGAGTTCTTCACCTTCTCGAACTTCTGTTACGATGCTAATCACGGGTCCCATCCTAAAGGTGTTCTCTTCGTAAATGCCTCTCAGCTGATGCGTTTCATAGGGAAAGCGAAAGTCTGTAAATAGAGCTTCTGACATCATGAAGCAGCATTCTCGATGCTGAAAAACAGTGGCTTTGACTTCTTTCGTGATGGAGCCTACTGTTAACGTAAACTCGTGCTTGCATTTCACACGTGAGAACAGAGCAGAACTAATGTAAATGTCGTCGCTCATATGGTTCTCTAGTGGTTTTAGAGAAATGGTAAAAGTATTCATAAACGAATCCTCTTTTTCTTTCCTTTAGTAGGCGAATGCTGATATATACTATGAGGAATTAGCCCAATCTGTGAAGAGAATTTATCGTTTTCTGAGAAAATAAAGGTCTTAAGCTGAATTTTATATAATAATTTGTTATAGTTAGGGAAGTCAAGAAATTATAGAACTTAATTAGGAGGAACTTAACGTGTCTGTAAACTTACATGATGTAGCAAATGATTTAGAAAAAGCAATTCGTCAAAGCGACGATTACACAAACTTAAAAAACTTATATGCAGCAGTAAACGCTGATCAAGGTTCAAAACAATTATTTGAGCGTTTCCGTACAATGCAAATGGAGCTGCAACAAAAGCAAATGATGGGCCAAGAGATCACTGAAGAAGAAGTTCAGCAAGCTCAACAAACAGTTGCAATCGTTCAACAAGATCAAAATATCGCGAAGCTAATGGAAGCTGAGCAACGTATGAGCATGGTAATTGGTGAATTAAACAAAATTATCATGAAGCCACTTGAAGAACTTTACGGTGCGGCTGAATAAGAGATAGGGAAAAGAGGAAAAGAGAAATCTTTTCCTCTTTTTTTTATGCGGAAATTTCTTCTAATTGTGCAGTTCTGCTCATAAGCTTAGTAACAAGGCTACACATGCCGACTATCATGAAAAGGTCATTTATAACCGTATCCTAACGGATTAGACATCTATGAAAGAAGGGGTTCTCATATGGCTTATCGATTGCTAGCGTTGAATATTGATGGAACCATTTTAAATAGCCAAGGGCGCGTTACAAAAGAAACGAAAGACGCAATTCAATTTGTGAAAAATAAAGGGGTTTACGTTACGTTAGTAACAAACAGGCATTTTCCGTCTGCTAAAAAAATTGCTCGGTCACTTAAAGTTCATCCTGCAATGCTCATTACTCATAGCGGTGCCTTTATCGGAACATCGATAGACAAACCGATACTAGATAAGAGAATTAGCGAAGAAAAAACATTTAATCTCATTCAGCTTTTTGAAAATTTTAATTGTCATGTCCGCATTTTACATGAAAGGTTTTCAATTGGAAATCGTGTAAAGCTTCCTAACAATATTGTAGCTAAAAGCGTGTTAAAAACGGGAGAACCGCTCTTTTACCCCGTGCAGTTCGTAGATTCATTAGGAGATACGCTTCGTGATGAACCTGTTTCTACGCCAAAAATAGAAGTGTATTTTGCAGATCGTAGAGAAAAAGAATACGCTGAGCAAACAATTGCTAGTGCAGTTCCGGATATTGAATGGTTTTCGTATCCAAATGAAAATAGATGTTATATTACGCCAAAAGGAGCCACAAAAGCTGCCGGCGTTCGTTATGTAGCAAATCGTCTAGGGATACCAATGGAAGACGTGGTGGCAATTGGAAATTGCTATGATGATGTAGAAACGATTGAACATGCGGGAATGGGTGTGGCCATGGGCAATTCACCAACGGAATTAAAAATGCTTGCGGATTGGGTTACTCGTTCTAATAATGAAAATGGTGTAGCCTATATGGTGAAAGAATTATTTAGAAAGCAGCAGCGCCTCGGTTATCTTCATCAAATTGACAGCTTTCGTTTAAAATAAATAAAGGAAAAAAGAGGCTAGGATAAAAGTAGTTTAGCCGAAGGAAGATCCGAACGATGAATCGAGATTCTTGATAGAGAATCCAATTCGTTCGGATTTTTTTATTGGAAGAGTGAACGTAGGTTTCATATATGTAGGTGCTTCTAGCTGTTGACTGGAGGGCAAGGCGAAGACTCCTGAGGGAAAAGCGCAAGCGATGAGGAGGCTCATCGGCCGCCCGGGGAAAGCAAAGCCTTGCACGGAATCAACAGAGGTGTAACAAGCAATTCATATGATCTCATTTATCCCATTTGTTCGTCTTTAGATTGAATGAATGTAGTTATGGCTCAATCTCTTTTTCCGCTTGTTTCCTGTCCGCGCACTCCCTTGAGCTGAGCACCTTGACCGGACATACGTAGGTTTTGTAAACTGATTACTTAGATAGAATTGATTTGAAAGGTGATTATATTGAACATTTATATAAAAGGTATAGAAGATGAGCGTTTTTTACGTCCGCTTCACCGAATTTCAGATTTGTTTTTTGAAGAAAGCAATGTCTCCTTTGAGGATGATAACGAAGCTCAGCTGAAGGTCGAAGTAGAGCTAAAAGTTCATGAAGAAATTTATGCGAAAGCAGTGCTGCATGATGCTGAAACGGACAAGGTGTTTACAGAAGAGCTTTCTAAATCGTTTACGCCGTATGAAACAGAAAAAGAAGAATTTAAGCAAATAAAAAATGTGGTGCTTCGCGTCTACTTATCTGTACTACAGGAGTATACAAGCATTGTTCAAAAATGGGGTATTTTAACTGGTATACGTCCGACGAAGCTGCTTCATATGAAACTGCAGTCAGGCAAAAGTAAAGAACAAGCACATCGTGAGCTAAAGGAAGAATATTTAATCACCGATGACAAAATTAATTTAATGCAGCATATTGTGGATCGTCAACTAGCAGCTATTCCTGATTTACATGAGTTAAAGAACGAGGTAAGCATTTATATAGGCATTCCGTTTTGTCCGACGAAGTGTGCATACTGTACATTCCCAGCCTATGCGATTAACGGACGTCAAGGATCCGTTACGTCATTTTTAGGTGGCTTGCATTATGAGATGCGTGAAGTAGGAAAATGGTTAAAAGACAATAACGTCAAGATTACAACCGTCTATTATGGCGGAGGCACACCAACGAGCATTACCGCTGAAGAAATGGACATGTTATATGAAGAAATGTATGAATCGTTCCCGGATGTACAAAATATCCGTGAAATTACGGTAGAAGCAGGAAGACCTGATACGATTACGGAAGAAAAGCTAGCTGTTTTGAACAAATGGAATATTGACCGGATTAGTGTAAATCCGCAGTCTTATATTCAAGAAACCTTAAAAGCTATTGGACGCCATCATACAGTTGAAGAAACGATTGATAAATTTCATCTTTCTCGAAAAATGGGGATGAATAACATTAACATGGACTTAATTATTGGGCTTCCAAATGAAGGTGTAGAAGAATTTCAGCATACGCTAGACGAATCTAAAAAATTGCTTCCTGAATCTTTAACTGTTCATACGCTATCGTTTAAACGTGCGTCTGAAATGACTCAAAATAAACGGAAATACAAAGTAGCAGATCGCTATGAAATTGGTAAAATGATGGATTTAGCGACTGAGTGGACTCAAGAACAAGGATATGAACCTTATTACTTATATCGCCAAAAAAATATTTTAGGTAATTTAGAGAACGTTGGATATTCATTTCCTGGTCAAGAGAGCCTGTACAATATTATGATCATGGAAGAAAAGCAGACGATTATTGGCCTTGGATGCGGGGCATCCAGTAAGTTCGTGCATCCAGAAACAGGCATTATTACAAGGTTTGCGAATCCAAAAGATCCAAAATCGTACAACGATGGATTCGAGCACTACACACAAGAGAAACTCAAGATTTTAGGTGAATTGTTTAAGAAATAAAAAGGTCACTTTCTAGTGATCTTTTTTTATTTTCAGCAGGGAAATGTCGGAATCTGTTGAATATATAAAAAAGTTGTAAGCGTTTTCTCATTATGACGATGCGAGGTGCCGCTTAATGATGAATGTACAGTTAACCGTACCATCTATGATGGAAAGAGCTGAAAAGCTGTTTGGTAAAAAAGAAGTGGTTTCTAAATCTTCAAAAGGAATTCAGCGTTTAACTTATAATCAGTTAATAAAACGGACTCGGCAGCTCTCTAGTATGCTAGAACGAATTGGAGTGAAGCGAGGGGAAAGAGTCGGAACGTTTGCATGGAATCATCATAGACATCTAGAGGCTTATTTTGGTGTGCCGGGAATAGGCGCTGTTCTTCACACAATTAATATCCGGTTAGATTCCGAGCAAATTGTATACATCATTAACCATGCGCGCGATAAAGTCATTTTACTTGATGAATGCTTTTTACCTTTATTTGAAAGCATTCATCAAAAGCTTCCACATGTTGAAGCCTATATCATTATGTCAGATGAAGGTGAGCTGCCAGAAACAGACTTGCCAGTTTATCATTACGAAAATTGGATTCAGCAAGGGCATGCATCGCATTCCTTTGTTCAAGATTTAAGCGAAGAAGAACCAGCAGGTCTTTGTTATACCTCTGCTACTACAGGAGAGCCAAAGGGCGTTGTATATTCTCATCGCGCTATTTATTTGCACTGTATGGCGCTAGGGCTTGCTGATAGTGCTGGATTATCAGAAGCTGATACCGCTATGCCTATCGTTCCAATGTTTCACGTAAACGCATGGGGAATTCCTTTTGCTGCGGTCTGGTTTGGAACAAAGCTCGTGCTGCCGGGTGCTTTTTGTACTTCGGAGACGATTGCTTCTCTGATTGAACAAGAGAGAGTAACTCTTGCAGCAGCAGTACCTACCGTTTGGTTAAATTTTTTACAAGAGTTAGAAAAAAAGCCTTACGCAGTTGATAGCTTGCGCGCTATTTTATGCGGCGGATCAGCGGCCCCAAAAAGCGTCATTCGAGAATTTCAGGAAAAATATCAAATTGAATTTATGCATGCATACGGAATGACGGAAACAAGCCCTGTTGTAACCGTGTCCCGCTTAAAAAGCTATCAGTACAGCGAAGATCCTGAGTATCAGCTCAGCGTAAAAGCGAAGCAAGGTTTCTTAGTTCCTGGCGTAGAAATGAAAGTAATAGGTCAAAATGGAGAAGTTGCTTGGGATGGAGTGGAAATGGGTGAGCTATTACTAAAGGGGCCATGGGTAGCTTCTGAATATTACAAGGATAAAAGAACAGCAGATACGTTTAAAGACGGCTGGCTGTATACGGGAGATATTGTGACGGTTGACGAAGAGGGAACGATCAAAATTGTAGACCGAACAAAAGATTTAATTAAAAGCGGAGGAGAATGGATTTCATCTGTTGATTTAGAAAACGCGCTTATTGCCCATGAAGCTGTTTTCGAAGCCTGTGTCATAGCAGTCCCTCATAAGGTGTGGCAAGAGCGTCCAGTTGCTTGTGTCGTGTTAAAAGATGTATATAAAGGTGTCGTTTCGTCAGAAGAGCTGCTCAAATTTTTAGCGTCGCAATTTGCAAAATGGTGGCTTCCAGATGAAATTTTATTTATAGATGAAATCCCGAAGACAACGGTAGGAAAGTTCTTAAAACGTACGCTTCGTGAACAAGTCGTCAATCATTATCAGAAAGGGTGAGTAAGATGACCGTCGAATTAAAAGTAGTAGAACTAGTTTTGCAAGAGCGCGTCGCCACAATTTCGTTTAACAGGCCGGATGCGTTAAACGCATTAAACGAGGAAGTGCTAGAGCAGTTTATACAATGTTTAAAAGTTGTCGAAGAAAGCGAAGCAGATTTTTTAATAGTAAAGGGAAACGGAAAGGTATTTTCAGCAGGCGGAGATATTAATATGATGATGTCACCTTCACAATCAAAACGTTTTGAGCAGGTGATGGATTTGATTAATGAAGTCGTGCTGACTTTATACAGCCTGCCTCAAATGACGATAAGTGTACTGCACGGTGCGGCAGCAGGGCTAGGGCTCAGCATCGCGCTTGCTTCTGATTATATTATTGCAGAAAGACACACAAAAATTGCAATGAACTTTATCGGCATTGCTCTAATTCCAGATGGAGGCGGTCACTTTTTACTAGAAAAGCGCATCGGTGTTCACCGTGCGAAACAGCTGATTTGGGAAGGAAAGACATTAAAAGCAGAGGAAGCTCATCAATTTGGCATAATTGATGAAATAAAAGAAGGAGATTTGGCGAAGCGTGTAGAAGATTATCTCTCATATTGGCTAAAAAAACCTTCACGTGCTTTGAAGGAAACAAAGCGAATTTATGTGGAGACATCTACTTCACAATTAAAGCAAGTGCTTGCCCTTGAGAAAAGAAGTCAGTTTGCTATGAGCCAAAGTTTGGATCATAAGGAAGGTGTACGTGCGTTTCTGGAAAAGCGAGCTCCTGTTTTTAATCAAAGTGAAAAAGATATTTCCGAAAATTAAGTGAACTAGTTTAAAAGCCAATATTTTTGTCTATCATATTGATAGAGCATGTTTAAAAGTTGCAAAACAGTGGTAACACAAGATAATGTAGAAACTAATGAGGTGATTGGAAATGAACAAAACAGATTTAGTAAACGCAGTGGCAACAAAATCGGAGTTAACAAAAGCAGATGCATCTAAAGCAGTTGACGCATTACTAGAAACAATTTCATCAACGCTAGGTGAAGGTGAAAAAATTCAGTTAATCGGCTTCGGTACATTTGAAGTACGCGAGCGTGCTGCTCGTACAGGCCGTAACCCTCAAACGGGTGAAGAAATGCAAATTCCAGCATCAAAAGTACCGGCATTTAAAGCTGGTAAAGAACTAAAAGAAGCTGTAAAGTAATATAAAACGCCGGAAAGCTAAACCTTTCCGGCGTTTTATATTAACGATGAAATAATACAAGTTTTCCGCTAGAGCTAACGCATCGATGTGTTTTTTCTAAATAGGCAAGCTCTTCCAACTTTTTGGTGCCGATAGTCTTTGCTTCTGTTTCAGAAGCTGCTTCGAAACTTTCATCTATTAATTTTTCTCCAGTCTTTTCAAAAGCGGTTAATGTATAAGTACTCATAAAATCTACTCTCCTCTTATAGTATCATTGTAAGCGTATTCAACATATTTCTCGTCTTATTCCCCTAAATCCTGCTAAGGTTTACAGATATCATTTTTTTCCATACAATAAACATAGGTTTATTTACAAAGGAGGAATTAAATGTCTCTTTCTATCCGTGAAGTTTCAAAAAGGTACGGTGAATTTACAGCTGTAAACGAACTATCCTTGCAAATTCCAAAAGGTGAAGTGTTTGGTTTTTTAGGTGCAAACGGTGCTGGCAAAACAACGACGTTTCGAATGATTTTAGGACTCATTGAACCAACCTCAGGTCACATCCAATGGAATGATAAATCTTTAACTTATAGTAGAAGTCATCTAGTTGGTTACCTTCCAGAAGAAAGGGGACTATATCCAAAATTAAAAGTCAAAGATCAGCTTGTTTATCTAGGGCGGCTGCGCGGGATGAAAAAAGCTCACGTGCTGCAAGAAATGGAGCGCTGGTTATCTCGATTTAATATTCCTCAATATGCTTCAAAAAAAGTAGAAGAACTATCCAAAGGAAATCAGCAAAAAATTCAATTTATCGCTTCCGTTATTCATCGTCCTGAGCTGCTTATTTTAGATGAACCTTTTAGCGGCTTGGATCCTGTAAACGTAGAGGTACTAAAAGAAGCGGTACTTGATTTGAAAAAGCGCGGAACGACGATTGTTTTTTCAAGTCACCGAATGGAACATGTGGAAGAACTTTGTGAATATTTATGTATTATGCATCATGGTATGCCTGTTGTATATGGAAGACTGCCGGAGATTAAGCGTTCATTTGGCAAAAAAAATGTCATTGTACACGGAAAAGGTCCGTTTGAGAGAATTACGGAGCTTGAAGGTGTTGTAAAGGTGAAAAAAACGGTTGAAGGCATGATCGTTCAAATTCAACATGAATCCGTATCACAACTCATTTTTCAAGAACTTAAACACTTTTCATTTGTATCTAAATTTGCAGTGGAAGAGCCTTCATTAAATGATATTTTCATTGAAAAGGTAGGTGCTTCCTATGAATAAATTTTGGGTCATCGTTTTTCATACATATCTTAATAAATTAAAAACAAAATCTTTTATTATTACGACGATTATTACTGCTCTTATTCTAGTTGCTCTTACAAATATGGAGAAAATTATCGACGTTTTTAATTCAGATGATAATGGCACAAATGTGGGTGTCATCTATGAAGTGGAAAGCGTATATACGTTGTTTAAACAAAATGTAAATGCCATGGATAAAGACATTCATTTAAAAGAATTTACGTCTGAGTCTAAGGCAAAGCAAGCGGTAAAAAGCGGGCAGCTCGATAGCTATTTACTTTTATCTTTAAACGATAAGCAGCTGCCTCAAGCTGTGTACAAAGCTAACTCTTTGGCCGAATCAAATCTTTCTTCTACCTTAGAACAGGCGGTACAGCAAACAAAAGTGGCTATGGCTACAGTGAAAATCGGTTTAGAAGAAAAGCAAATTGATCAGCTTTACAGCCCTGTTTCATTTAAAAAAGAAGCGTTAGTTGAAAATGCCAAAACAGAACAAGAGCTAAATCAAGCAAGAGGTCTTGTGTATGTGCTGCTGTTTGTTATTTATTTTGCCGTTATCATGTATGGAAGCATGATTGCGATGGAAGTAGCTACTGAAAAATCATCCCGCGTTATGGAGATCCTTGTATCGAGCGTATCACCTATTACACAAATGTTTGCTAAAATCATTGGAATTGCTCTGCTCAGCTTAACACAGCTTGCAGTGATACTGAGCGTGGGCTACACATCGTTAAAAGCCAGTGTGGAAACAAATCATAACGGTATCTTTTCTTATCTCGGATTTAATGATGTTCCGCTGACTACATTCGTGTATGCATTTGTCTTTTTCATATTGGGGTACTTTCTTTTTGCTACGCTCGCGGCTTTTTTAGGTTCTCTTGTGAGCCGTATTGAAGATGTACAGCAAATGATTACGCCCATGACCCTTGTGATTGTGTCCGCTTTTTTAATTGCTATGTTTGGACTTGGTGATCCTGAAACCACCATCATTACAGTCACATCTTTTATCCCATTTTTTGCGCCGATGATTATGTTTTTGCGTGTAGGTATGTTAAATGTCCCTGTGTGGGAAGTGAGTGTATCGATAGGGATTTTAATTGTGACGATTACTGCTTTAGCAATATTTGGTGCCCGTGTATATAAAGGAGGCGTTCTTATGTATGGACAGTCTACCTCTTTTAAAGATATTAAAAAGGCGCTGCAGTTAACGAAAAAAGAAACATAAAGAAGTGAGAGGCTGAGACAAAAATAGTTTAGTTGTAGGAAGGTCCGGACGAACAATCTAGATTCTTGATGGAGAATCCAACTCGTTCGGATTTTTTTATTGCTATTGGTGACCATAGTTTTCATGTATGTAGTTGCTTCTAGCTGTGTATTGGAGGGCAAGACGAAGACTCCCGCGGAAAGCGAAGTCTTGCAAAGAAATCAACAGCGATGTCTCAAGCAGTTCAGCTCCTTTATCCAATTTGTTCGTCTTTAGATTGCATTGATTTTGTTATGTCGCAATCTCATCTTTTATGAAAAAGCGTCTACCCGTGCATTCGATGCCAAGCGATGGTAAAATGAAATGTAAAGAGCTGTAAATAAGCGGACGAAGCGATAAGAGCTTTGCTATCAAATACATAGAATGAAGTGGTAAGGAGGAAAAGATCATGACAAAAGGAATTGCTCAATACGAAGTAGGAGAGCAAGTTGATCTTTATTTTTTAATTAAATCCTCAACGAGAGGAATTGCAAGCAATGGAAAGCCATTTTTAACGGTAATCCTACAGGATAAAACAGGTGATATTGAAGCCAAGCTGTGGGATGCATCCCCAGACGACGAGGAAAATTATGCTGCTCAAAAGATTGTGCGAGCTGCTGGAGAAGTAATGAATTACCGCGGGCGCAACCAGCTGAAAATACGCAACATTCGTCCTGCACAGCCCCAAGACGGAGTGCGCACATCTGACTTTTTAGAAGTGGCGCCTTTATCTCAAGAAGAAATGGTCGAACATATTACAAAGAGTATATTCGAAATGAAAAATTCGAATGTCCAGCGCATTACTCGCCATTTGTTTAAAAAATATCAAACGGAATTTCTAGAATATCCGGCAGCAACTAAAAATCACCATGAGTTTGTATCGGGACTTGCCTACCATGTCGTGTCTATGCTGAAGCTGGCTGAGTCATTTTCAACCCTTTATCCAAGCTTAAATCGCGACTTGCTGTACGCTGGAGTGATTCTTCATGACCTTGGCAAAGTATTTGAACTTTCAGGTCCTGTTTCGACGATATACACAGTCGAAGGGAACTTGCTTGGCCATATCTCGATTATGGTGAATGAAATTGGAAAAGCGGCGGAAGAATTAGCGATTGAAGGAGAAGAGGTTATGCTTCTTCAGCACCTTGTATTATCGCATCACGGTAAGGAAGAGTGGGGAAGTCCGAAAAAGCCGTTAATTAAAGAGGCTGAGATGCTTCATTTGATTGACAATGTAGACGCTAAAATGAATATGCTAGACCGAGCATTAACAAAAGTGAAGCCTGGTGAATTTACAGAGCGTATTTTTGCACTTGATAATCGCTCATTTTATAAACCAACGATTGATTAAAAAGGTATAAGTCTTTCTTCCTTCGCATATAGTGGTTGTAAATAAATGTGATGGGGGATCAATATATGGTGACACTACCAATTTGGATTTATTTAGTTGTAGCAGGCATTTTCTTTAGTGGATTTATGGCGATTCGTGCTGCGCAACATGATAAGCAAGTGGATGATTCGTTTATTGAAAAAGAGGGACAAGTTTTCATCGAAAGAATGCAAGTGGAAAAAGAAAGACGCAACAGCGATTCTATCTGATTATATAAAAGAGCCTGTCACTCATGTGACAGGCTCTTAGCATTACTGCTGAGGAGTTTCTACGCCAGATTGACTATCTGTCGCACCTTCTTCGAAAATTGGTTTTACATTTTTATCTTTGACTTCCACTTTTGCTTTATCAAGTTCTTTTTGAATCTTCTTGTTCGCTTCTGCTTGATCTACTTTTGAACGTTTGATTTGCTGCTCAAGTTCGGGTTTCTTTTTCTCAAACGATTCTACTTTCTTTTTATCGACTAGTTTAATGATATGGTAGCCGTATTCTGTTTTGATTGGTTTACTTACTTCACCTTTTTTCAGCTTGTAAGCCGCTTCTTCAAATTCTTTAACCATTTGGCCTTCACCGAAGTAGCCTAAATCGCCGCCGTTAGCTGCAGACTGCTGATCCGTTGAATATTCTTTTGCCAGACTAGCAAAGTCCTCGCCTTTTTTGATTTTCGCTTCTACTTCGTTTGCTGTTTTTTCGTCTTTTACTAAAATATGACTTGCGCGAATTTGAGGTTTTTGAGCTTTATATTCATCATAAGCTTTTTTCAGTTCTTTGTCCGATACCTTAATGCCTGCTGTAGCAGCTTTTTCACGAAGAATATCAACTTTTAGCATATCTTTGACTTCTTTTTCGCCTTTTTGCTTAATAACTGAATCCACCTGATCACCGTATTGTTCTCTTAGAATGTTCAACTGCTGATCAAGCTCTTTATCCGTTACTTTATATTTTTTACTCAATACTTTTTCTTCAGTAACGCTTCGTACGAGTGTATTAAATTGGTCTTGTCCGATTGTATCTTTCATTTGCTTATACAAATCACCTTGCGTGATATTGCCTGCTTTTGTTTCTACAATCACTTTTGAAGAATCGTTTGCATTTGAAGCATTACTTCCCCCGCTGCATGCTGATAAAGCAACGAGACTGGCTGCCGTTGTTAGTGCAACTAAGCTTTTTTTCATACGTAAACACTCCTACTCATCATTTTTACTTATGTAGCTTGACTCAAGATTTACTATATCACATTTCCTGATGTTAGCAAATGAAGTTAAAACCACGTAAATTTACATTTATTTTCCACTAAGCATGGAGTGATTATACGCTTATGATGCTTTTTTTATAAAGCATTTTCAAAATGGTGCACAAACTCACAGAGTAATCTCCAAACGAGAAGCAAGAGAAATAAATTATGGAGTTTGGGCTAAAAGCCTAGACGTTTTTTAAGCTAATGCATAAGATGCAGTATTAGTAAACAAAGGGGGTGCTCAAATGAGCGGATGCGGATATGGAGGCGGTTTTGCACTATTAGTTGTACTGTTTATCTTATTAGTCATTGTTGGTTGTGCATGTTACCACTAGGAAATAGATGAATATAAAAGGAAAGGGGCGATAGATATGGGTTCTTACGGATGCGGATACGGCAGTGGATTTGCGCTATTAGTCGTATTATTCATCTTATTAGTTATCATCGGCGCTAGCTGTTTTTGCTAAGCCTATAAAAAAGCGGTGAGACATCTCACCGTTTTTTATGTAAATGATACTTCAATATAAGATGAAACTAATAAAATGGTAATTAATACATTAATCGTACGAAAAACTTTAGGCTGTTTTTCAGCTGGAATTTCTTTTTGAATACACAATGTATTTGTTAGTGCATTGATGTAGAATAAAATGAATAGTGCAAATACAATAAAGAATATGTACATAAAAATCCCCCTAACAAAATCAGTGTGACAAAGACAAAAAGTCTTATAGTCATTTATATAGTACAGCTTTGTATGAATTTACAAATATCTATATTAACATTACCAAAAAAGCGGTAAAATAGATAGTTATATATACAGTTGAGCAAAGAATTTCAAAAGGTATTTACACAGAAATGCGGTTTTTATTTTATAAAGGGCAATTAAGAAGTTGAGAAATAGGTTTTAAACGAAATAGCAAAGTGAATGGATAAAAAGTGAGTAACAATTAGCCATTGTGCAAAAGGATTGTTAAAAAGGACAGAGGGATTTATATTAATATATGCAGTGAGTACATAATCAGTATATGAAAATCTTTATACGGTGCTACTCAAACAGGAAATGTGATTGACGAAGAAAGAATTATTTGGAAGAACATGAATGAATCATGTACAATATGGAGTAGAGGTATATGAACGTTGAAGGAGTAGGGGAAGCGGATGGAAACTTTAGAATCTCGAGTATCACGTTTAGAATATTACATAAAACTGTTATCAGGGACATCTGAACAAGAAGCTAAACCATTTATTGATTTAGTGGTAAGAAATCAGCTTACAAAGAAGGAAGTAGAGGAAATCTTAATTCTGTGTGAAGATACAAAAAGCGAATATATTGAGCAAAAAGCGGAAGGTCTAACAGACTTTGTTCCGCTTCTTACACAATTTGTTGGCATGCTGAATTATAAATTAAATCCTAGAGAGACGGTCGAATCGCTTCGTTACCAACCTTCTTATCAAGATGTGATGAATGAATTTTTTGAAATTATTCAATGGATAAGGGACTAACCATTAAGAGTTTGAAATAGTCTCCTGGTGGTTCTCTTTATCTTTCTTGACAAGCTTGCCATCTTCTTCAGTGAATTCCTCTTCGATATGATGGAAAGATCGCTCGAAGATATCCATAAAATCTTCACCGTAAATTTTGCGGATGACGGTCATTAGTTCCATAAACTCAGGGAATTTGCCGTACAAGTCGCGCAACGGAAGTGCGCCGCTGAATACTGAATTATTAGAAGGTTCGTAATGTTCCATTAAATCTAGTAAAATGGCCTCGCCTTTATCTGTCAGCTGAATGTACGTATTTCGCTTGTCGCTTTCTTTTTTAGAAAACTCAAGCAAACCTCGTTCTTCTAGTTTTTTGGAGAAGTTAAACGCAGTAGAAACATGCATAACTCCAAACTTGGCAATTTCGGAAATGGAAGCCCCATTTAAATGATATGAAATCCACAAAATATGATGCTCGTTAATATTAAGGTCATAAGGCTTAATCCATTGCTGCCAATCCTTCTCTACGGTTTTCCAAAGGGCTTTACTTAATTGGGCAATGCGTTGGCTAAATAGAAGTGCTTCTTTCAAACTGTAATCTTGATCACTAGTCTTTTTCATCTTCTCCCACCTACTTAGTCTCTTTTTTTATTTATCTTCTATTATGCCAATAAAATAAAAAATTATAAAGATGTAAATTTACAAAATTTTAAAAAATTAAAAAAGAAGGCGCTTTAACCTTCTTTTTTGTCAATTTTTTCATTGGGATTTTTAGTTGTCTGTACATGTTCCTCAAGGTTTGACAAAGAATTTTGGATTTCTTTCAAATGATGCTGAATGGATTCCTTATGAGGGACAATTTCTTCTTTAAACTGACCAAGGGTAGTAGAAAGGTCACTTGCGATATTTTTCACTATAGTATTTCCTTCTCTGGCGGTCATTTGTACTTGTTGAGAAACAGCTTTTATTTTTGTGGAGAGCTCTTGTTGTGAAGCGTTAACTCGGTCTTTTCGAGAACTGACACGCTGTTTAAATTCTCGCCCTGAATATGGAGTAATAAGAAGCGTTGTAATAGCGGCAACGGTGCTTCCGATTGCTGCTCCAGCTGCTAGTTTTTTCATTCTACTCATTATTTATTTCCTCCTATGTAGTAAAGTAATTGCTAACACTTCCTTCTGACATAATCATAAAAAAATAGCATAGATTTATACAAAAGAAGGAGGTTATCAACATGGGATAGCTTTATTCATTCTTTTGATGATTAGCCTGAGTTTTTTTCTGGCTGCCTTTAAATGGTTTAGCCTTACGACTAGAACGGCATCATATCCACCTAAACATGTGCTTAAACAGAAGTCTCTTACATGTGCGACAGTGGCTTTTGCGAGTTTTTTATTGGCGCTTATACTTTATTATGTAACCTAGGACGGGGAACTTAAACCTTTATTACATAGTAAGTCTTCATACCTATTGTATGAGCTGCAAATGAAATTTAAGTGAAAAGCATCCTGTACCATTTCTTTTTAAACAAAAAGTTAAGAGTCGAACTGTAGGCTGTCTTTAAAAGATCAGCAACATACTATAAATGAACCGTTTTATCTGAAGGTCCGCCACGCTTTGGCGGGCCTTAGCTTTTGGTGTAAAAAAAGAGCCTGATTCTTAACTAAATCAGGCTCTTGACGTTACGATAATTTTGCTTTGATGCTTGTGCGTTTTAGAACGGATTGAACAATTGGATAAATAACGATCATAACGATTGTATTCACTACTGTTGCAGGCAATACAACTGCAGCAACAAGCGCCATGACGCTATTTCCGCCCGGTAAGCCGACGATTAGCGCGGCAGCTGACAAGAATACGGTTCCTGATACGAGTGTACCAACAGCTGTTAAAGCAGCGGCAACTGGTGTTTTAATGCCTGTTGCTTTTTTCACAAGCATAAATAATGCAAAGAAAACAAATGCTGTAATTGGTTTATCAATCAAGTTTGCAATTTGTCCGCCAGGAAAGCTTGTTGTTAAAGCGGAAATAACCGCTGTGGTTAAGCTAACCAATGCAACATTTTTTACGCTAGGAAACAACAGGATTGCTAAAAACATCATTGTTAACATCATATCTGGTTTCATTCCAAATAAAACAGGAGGTACCACCGTGTGGAGAACCGCTCCAATTCCGACTAATAACGCTAAAGAAACTAAAACTTTTGTATTCATTTCTCATCTCTCCTCTTCTAAGCTAAGCTCGAAATATACCAATAGTGCGTCTATGCCCATTGCATATATTTACGTACTGATTATAACATATTTATGCGAAAAAAGAATCAGTTAATTCTGCCAATTATGCGTTTGCCTGTGAAAATTCATCCATAAAGACGGCAAGAGCTTCACACGCTTCAAGCGGTACAGCATTGTAAATAGAAGCGCGGCATCCGCCGATTGAACGGTGTCCAGCTAATCCTACGAAGCCTTTTTCTTTTGCTTGCTGTAAAAACGCAGCGGTTAACTCATCGGTTGGTAAAGTAAACGTTACGTTCATAATTGATCGGCTTTCCTCTGTAGCGTGAGGGGTATAGAAACCATTTGAACGTTCCATGCTTGTGTAGAGTAACTTAGCTTTTTTATGATTTTGGGCTTCAATTGCTTTAACGCCGCCTTGTTCTTTAATCCAATCTAAAACAAGTGAAAGCATATAAATGCCAAACGTTGGAGGAGTGTTGTAAAGAGAGTTGCTCTTTACGTGTGTCTCATAATTCAGCATTGTTGGTAAACCTTCAGGAATACGTTTAAGTAATTCTTTCTTCAAAATGACAACCGTGACACCGGATGGTCCGAGGTTTTTCTGAGCACCAGCATAAATGAGTGAGAACTTAGATACATCAATTTGACGGCAAAGAATGTCGCTTGACATGTCGGCAATTAAGTCTACTCCTTCAATAGAAGGATAGTCAGCCCATTGTGTACCAAAAATAGTATTGTTGGACGTGATATGCAAGTATCCAATCTCTTCTTTTGGAAGCTTTACATCATCTAAAGCTGGAATAGAGCGGTAGTTCTCTTCTTTAGTAGAAGCAACAACTGCTGTTTTTCCAAGTTTCTGTGCTTCTTTTAATGCTTTTTCCGACCATGATCCCGTTAGCACATATGCCCCGACTTGATCAGGAGCTAAAAAGTTCATTGGAATCATAGAGAATTGCAGGCTTGCTCCGCCCTGCAGGAATAAAATTTCATGTGTATCTGGAATATTAAGCAATTCCGTTAGTGTTTCTTTAGCATGTGTTAATACATCTTCAAACTCTTTGCTGCGATGTGATAATTCCATCACAGACATACCTGTATTTTTGAAATTAACTAGCTCCTCTTGAGCAAGTTGTAAGACAGGTAGGGGAAGCGCAGATGGACCTGCATTAAAATTATAAGCTCGGTTTAACGTAATCACATTAATTCCTCCTCAAATTAGTTCGAACACTCATCATACAAAATGGCTAATGACTGATGTCAGAAAGAATATCATTATACTATCACGAAAACCATGGATTGTGGAGGTAACTTTTCAAAAATTTAAATTAATCTGTAAAGAGGAAATAATAGAAAAAAGATAAATAAAAAGTATACGTAAACATGTTTTGGCAAACATGTAAATGAAATGTTTATATGCTATACTGATGGAAGAAATAATGTGGAGGAACAGAATGAGAGTATTAAAATATGCAATATTAGGGCTCTTAAATCAGGAGGAGCTCAGCGGGTATGACATTACCAGACTTTTTAAAGAAGAGGTTGGTAACTTTTGGAGCGCCAAACACAGCCAGATTTATCCCGAGCTAAAGCGATTAACAGAAGAAGGATTTATTCGCTATGAAACGGTGATTCAAGGCAAAAAATTAGAAAAAAAGATGTATTCGATAACGGAAGAAGGAAGAGTCGAGCTAAGCAAGTGGCTCACTACAATTGATCCTATTCCTGAAACAACTAAAGATGAATTTATGTTAAAAGCTTATTTTGCTTCATCCATGTCAATAGAAGAGTTAAAGCAACAAATAGATAATCAATTATCAAGCAGGAAAGTGAAGCTGACTTTTTTAAAGAAACGACTGGATGACCTTTTAGAAGAAGTTAATCACCACATTACCGTTTCTTCTCCTCAATTTGGTCATTACTTGGTGCTATCTCGCGCTCAAGACCGGGAGACAAGCTACATCAATTGGCTTGAACGTACGCTGAATTTAATTGAAAAAGAACAATAAGAAAAGGTGAGCAGATTATGAGTTGGTGCATAAAATCATTTCAAGAGCTGACAAACGATGAGCTTTATGAAATTCTACAGCTTCGCACCTCTATTTTTGTTGTCGAACAGAAGTGTGCTTACTTAGAAGTAGATGGAAAAGACAAATTTGCTTATCACTTGTTCAAAAAAGAGAATGAGAAAATTATCGCATACCTTAGAGTTTTACCAAAAGGAATTAGCTATAAGGAAGCTTCTCTTGGGCGCATTATTGTAAAACAAGCACAGCGCGGTACAGGTCTCGGAAGAGAACTAGTAGCAAGAGGAATTGATTTTCTAGAGAGTGAATTGCACGAGAAAACAATTAAAATTCAAGCACAAAGCAGGCTTCAAAAATTTTATGAATCGTTTGGTTTTAAACCTATTTCCGATATTTATTCAGATGAAGGGCTTCCCCACGTAGATATGCTAAAGACACCTTAGAAACTTCACCAATTGTGTGAAGTTTTTCTATTTCTGAAACGGGTAAGGTGAAAGAAAGATGTTAGGTCTTAGTACCGCGCAGATAGAATCGATATGACTACTACTAAATTAGTAATTTATGAATAAGATAGATAATAAATTTGTTTCTTTTTACTTATTCTTTGATTTTAAGTAAGTGATATATTGAAGAAAGTAATAATATTGTATATAATGATTTTTGTAACAAAAATGTAACAATTGCGTAATATTCTTAATGTTAATTCAGAAAGAAATTTGTTGTACATATTGCTTGGAGGCATTTTTATGAGTGCAAAAGAAAAGAAAAATAGGTATATATATAGTTTGGATGGACTTCGAGCCTTCGCTGTTATGTCTGTCATTGCATATCATTTAGGATTTGGATGGGCATCTGGAGGGTTTTTAGGAGTTGACGTTTTCTTTGTATTATCAGGGTATTTAATTACCTCAATTTTACTGGTGCAATCTTGGGAAAATCCTTTAAAAAATTTGAAGCATTTTTGGATCAGCCGAACGAGAAGACTTCTTCCAGCTGTGTATGTGATGGTCGTATTAACTGCAGCATGGGTTATTTTATTTAACCGGCCATTGTTAACAACGCTACGAGGCGATGCATTATCGTCTATTTTTTATATGAGTAACTGGTGGTTTATTTTTCATAAAGTTTCATATTTTGATAGTTTTGGCTCACCGTCACCATTAAAGAACTTATGGTCACTTGCTATTGAAGAACAGTTTTATATTGTGTGGCCACTTGTTTTATTGTTGGGTTTGAAATTTATTAAAAAGAGAGGAATTCTTTCTCTTTTCATTTTAGCTGGAGTAATGGCCTCAGCTATTCTAATGTCTTTTTTATATGAGCCAGGAGGAGATCCTAGCCGCATTTATTATGGAACCGATACTCGGCTGTTTGCCCTTTTAATCGGGTGTTTACTTGCATTTGTCTGGCCGATGTATCGTTTATCATCAAAAAACCTTCCACTCGTAGGCAAGCAAGTATTAAACGCGGTAAGTATGGTGAGTTTCTTTGTATTTATTCTCTGCGTATGGAGCGTTGATGAGTATACTCATGCATCTTTTCTTTATCAAGGTGGAATGCTGCTGATTTGTTTAAACGCTGCTGTACTGGTTGCAACAATTAGTCATCCTAGTAGTTTTTTAGGAAAAGCTCTGTCGTTTAAACCGCTTCGCTGGCTTGGTACTAGATCATACGGTATCTATTTGTGGCATTATCCGGTTATTGTTCTTACAACACCTGTAGCCGAGATTGGCCGCCCGGTCTATTGGCATGCGCTGTTACAAATAGGGCTTACATTTATCATTGCTGAACTTTCGTACCGTTACATCGAGGTGCCTATCCGCACACGCGGCTTTCGCTATTATTTCCGGCACTACCATCCGAGAGAGCTTTTTAAATGGCGTAATCTCTCTCGTTCGAGACAAGCGGTTTTGGGCAGTCTCATTTTCTTTTTGGCGTTGTTTACAGCGGACATGACAAGCTTTGCTATTAGTACGCAGCAAAAGGATGAAACGGCAGCCAAAGAGACAGAGGTCAAAATTCAAACGAATCATAAAGAAAATGCTTCAACTTCTGTTAAAGACAAGATCAAAGCGGAGGATAAAAAAGCAGAGAACGCGAAAAAGAATTCCGCAGAAGAAAAATCTGATGCAAAAGAAGAACAGCAGCCGAATTCTTACAGAGATGTTCTTGCGATTGGAGATTCGGTCATGCTGGATATTGCTCCTAATCTTAAAGAGATGCCGCTTAGTATTACGATTGACGGAAAAGTAGGAAGGCAGCTCAATGAAGCACTGCAGCTAACTCCTAGTTATCAAGCATTTAATAATCCGAACAGCGCAGTGATTATTGAGTTAGGAACAAACGGCTATTTTACAAATGAAGAACTTGAACAACTGTTAAAAGCTTTTTCACAAGCGGACGTTTACTTAGTGAATACGCGCGTTCCTCGTTCCTGGGAAAGCACCGTGAACAAGAACTTGAAAGCTGCTTCTGAAAAGTTTGATCACGTCACGCTTGTAGATTGGTACTCTGAGGCTTCTAAGCATCCTGAATACTTTACATCAGATGGTGTCCACTTGGTACCTGAAGGATCAAGAGCATTAACAAAATTGATTGAAGAACGTATGAATTTAGAAGTTAAGAAGGAAAGTCGTTCATAATAAGTGAAAAGCCGCACTATGTTTTATATCACACACTGATTAAACCTGTGTCAAATAAATAGATAAAACAAAAAAAGCTTACATGTGTAAGCTTTTTTTGTTTCAAGAAAGACGAGAAGAAATATTGCTAGCGATTTCTTGAAGTTTTTCAGGCGTGTATTCGCTTGTATGCTCTTTCCATACAGCACCGAATCCATCGCCTTCCCCATAGCGAGGAATAATGTGCATATGATAATGAAACACGGATTGACCAGCTTTTTCACCATTATTATTTAAGATGTTTAAGCCGATTAGGCTGTAGGTTTCTTTAATTGCATTAGCGATTTGAGGAACCACTTCAAATAAATTGCGCGCAATTTCCGGCGTTAGTTCGTGAATGTCTTTTTTATGTACTTTTGGAATCACAAGCGTATGACCTTTTGTTACTTGGCTAATGTCTAAAAAAGCTAATACATGTTCATTTTCAAATACTTTTGCACCTGGAATTTCACCGCGAATAATTTTGCAAAAAATACAGTTTTCATCATGTGTGCTCATTATGTTCACCTTCCGTTACCAATATAAATGTATGGGTATACATGTACGTTTATTTTACCACAAAGTAGAAATGCAATCAGCAGGCAAGAAATAGCCACTGGCATTTTATACACAAAAACGGGATGCAAATGATTATGCATCCCGTCATGTGAAGAAGGAAAAAGTAGCTTTTAATGCAGCATATGATCTTTAAGGAACACCTCATTTACGTAATTACATTGCCTAATGAAACAGTAACTTGAAAAAGTATATTCTCTTTAACAAACACCTCATTTAAGCATTGAGCTAAAAAAATATACAATGTGAACGAAATCGTTCTTGGTCTTTGACAAACACCTCATCTACACAGTAATAAATGAACATTATTGTCTACCCATTATATATATTCTTACTACGTTCATGACTACCATCCCCTTATGAATCAAACATACATCGATTTACAATAAGGTTTTCTGAAATATGCCTGCTGTAGACACCTCATCCCAAATGTAAGAAGCTTTGTAATGATTAGTTGTAATCAATAACTTGTTTTCCTTCTTCCCTATATAGAATGTCCCGATATTTCGTTTATATTCTGGAAAAATTAGCCGAAAAGAATTGAAAACGATGTGAGAAAGAAAAAGATTTGGTACAATAGAGCAAATAGCGCTTGCGCTTGTAGACAAAAAAGAACAAATAAAAGGAGATCGTGATGGGTTCTTTATTGCAAATTAACAATATTACAGGGGGATATACAAAAACTCCCGTCTTAAAAGATGTATCGTTTGATGTAAATGCAGGTGAATTAGTTGGGTTAATCGGCTTAAACGGAGCCGGCAAAAGTACAACGATTAAACATATCATTGGATTAATGGAAGCAAAAAAAGGAAGTGTATCCATTAATAATAAAACCTTTCAACAAGACCCGACAGGCTATCGAAGTCAGTTTACGTTTATTCCAGAAACTCCTGTGCTATACGATGAATTAACATTAAAAGAACATTTGGATATGACAGCTATGGCTTATGGACTTGAGCCTCAAGCATATGAAGCCCGTCTGCAGCCGCTTTTAAAAGAATTTCGTTTAGACCGGAAGTTAAAATGGTTTCCCGCGCATTTTTCAAAGGGAATGAAGCAGAAGGTTATGATTATGTGCGCTTTTTTGGTTCAGCCGTCTCTTTATATTATTGATGAACCTTTTTTAGGTTTAGACCCGCTTGGTATTCAATCTTTACTTGATTTGATGACGGATATGAAAAAACAAGGTGCAGGCATTTTAATGTCCACACACATTTTGGCGACCGCGGAACGCTACTGTGATAAATTTGTTATTTTACATAACGGAGAAGTAAGAGCGCAAGGTACGCTTAGAGATCTTCAAGAAGAATTTCAGATGCGCAATGCTACTCTTGATGAAATTTATATTGAATTAACAAAGGAAGAAGGCTATGAGTAAGATTGATGCATTATGGAAGCAACGATTTCAGCAGTATTTAGTGGATGTAAGAAGATATACAAAATATATCCTAAATGACCACATTAAATTAGTGTTAATTTTTGCGATTGGCGGCTTGGCCTACTATTATCAACAGTGGTTGAGTACACTAACACCTGCGTTTCCTTCGGCTGTAGTAATTGCGATCCTTATGGGATTGATTTTAACAATGGGCCAAATTCAAACGTTTTTAAAACGACCTGATTTAGTCTTTTTACTTCCTTTGGAGACGAAGCTGCAGCCTTATTTCAAAAAATCTTTTTGGTTTACCTTTACAATTCAGCTTTATATTTTATTATTTGCAACGGGTGCAGCAGCGCCTCTTCACGTAAAAGTAATGCATGATTCGTACTCAAATATTTTTGTGTTTTTTCTGCTATTACTCATCTTGAAAGTTGTAAACTTAGGCATGTCTTGGTGGGCCGTATGGTTTGAAGAAAAGTGGGCGAAGTGGACAGATTATATCGTCAGGTTTTTCTTAAACGCGGTTTTTACTTATTTCTTGTTTTCGCATGCATACGTATTTTTTACAGGAATTGTAGCGATAATTATGATTGCTCTAGCCATTTATTATCGCTCTCTGACAAAAAGGAAGCCGATTAAATGGGAAAAGCTAATTGACTTAGAAGAAAAGCGTATGGGCTATTTTTATCGATTAGCTAATTTATTTACGGATGTTCCTCAGGTAAAAGAGCGAATTAAACGCCGCAGATATTTAGATTGGCTAGTAGCACGTATTCCATTTCGTCAAAATGCCACTTACCATTACTTATACACCAGAACATTTTTGCGATCCGGAGATTATTTAAGTTTGCTCGTTCGCTTAACTGTCATTGGCGGATTTTTAATTGTAGCTGCGCCGTTTCAATACGGCAATATAGTGGTTGTTTTATTTGTTGTATACATGACGGGTTTTCAATTACTCCCGCTTTGGAAGCAGCACAAGCAGATTTTATGGCTTTCTCTTTATCCGGTCGAAGCTAAAGAACGAAAAAGGGCATTTTTGGACGTATGGAAAAAAGCGCTGTATGTACAAATTTTTGTGCTCGCCATAGCGGTGGCTTTTTCTAATGTAGTTGCTGCATTGCTTTCCGTGGCAGCGGGTGCTATATTTATTCACTTATTTGTAAATGCATATGTAAATAAAAAATTAACGTAAAAAAAGCTCCGAATGGAGCTTTTTTTACGTTTTTAGGCTACTTTTGAGACGAAGATAATATCCGAAAGCGATAGACGTTCATCGCTACTTTTGTGAGATGATCAAGAAGCTGATAATTAGCATACGCACCTACAACAGCTCCAATCCCCGGCATCAGTTGAAACATTTTCACAACATCAATGTAATCGCGATATTCTTGTTGAAAAGCTTTCCAATCAAGCTCAAGAAGTTCCTCTTCCTTTTCCTCCCAGCTTTCTATTATTTCGAGCAGCTTAGTTCTATGGTCGTCGCTGCAAAAGGCAAGATGAAAAATATACAGCATATAAATGCGTTCTTCTTTTTCTTTTACATCAAAACCATACGTAGCGGCAATGTCAAATAAGCACTTCATTTTTATGGAAAGAAGAAGCGGGAAATCTGCTGCACCTAAAAGGAGACCGCCTGCACCAGTACCAGCTCCTTCTACAGCAGCAGTTTTTTTGTACTTAGGTATGAGCTCCAAAATTCTTTTCTCTTTTTCTTCAAACGAAAGACTGCTGACATCTCTTTTTTTAGTCGTGAAATCGGACCCAACAAGCGTGGTTTCAACCATTTTTTTTATACTTTCAGTTATAATTCTATGGACTTTAGCAGGGATTTTTTCATTTATTTTAAGCTGTAAAGATTTTGCGGTACGCTGAAATTTAGAAGGTCGTTTCAACATGCTAAATTTCCAATGTTCAGCTTCTCGTAATACTTTTTCTTCATACGTATTCAAAAAAGTCACCTCTTTTCAGTCGATATAAATACTACGTTTTAAGTGAGAAAAAGTTTCCTAAAATATAAAACAGCAAGCACTCGTCCGTTTATCTGTACGAATGCTTGCTGAATGATCAATTAGCTTTTATTGCGTTTTTAGAATGAGCCTGTTCTTTTAAATACTCAACAGCAGCCGTACCAAGCGTTTTAGCTGCGATAAGCATTGCTTTTTCGTTAAAATCAAATTTAGGATGATGATGAGGATAAGGAGCATCTACACCTTCTGGCTGAGCTCCCGTAAAAAAGAACGTTCCTTTAATATGCTGCAAATAATAAGAGAAATCTTCTCCAGTCATGTGAGGCTCCGTTTCTTCGACTGTATGAACTTCATCGATTTGAGAAGCAGCAGAAGCAAGAAAAGCCGTTTCTTCCGGGTGGTTTACGACGGAAGGATAGCCGCGCGTATAACTCAGCTCATAAGAAGCATCAGCTGTTAAGCATGTACCTTGGACAATTCGTTCGATTTCTTTTTCGACATCATTTCTCACATCTTCGTTAAAAGTTCTTACCGTTCCAATTAGCCGAGCAGAATCAGCAATAATATTAAATGCATTTTCCGCTACAAAAGAACCTATGCTCACGACCGCTGAATCAATTGGGTTTACACGTCTGCTTACAATTTGCTGTAAATTAACAACAAGCTGAGAGGCGATGACGATTGAATCTTTTGTTTTATGGGGCTGTGCACCGTGTCCGCCTGCTCCTTTGATCGTAATCTCAAAGCGATCAGCAGCAGCCATAATAGGGCCCGTTCGATATTGAATTACACCAGTCGGAGTTAATGACCATAAATGCGTTCCGAATATCGCGTCTACACCGTCTAAACATCCGTCTTCAATCATAGACTTGGCGCCTCCGGGAGCGTACTCTTCGGCGTGCTGATGAATGAAGACGATTTTACCAGGCAGAGAATCTCTTATTTCAAAAAGCGCTTTAGCAAGGACTAAAAGAGCAGCCGTATGACCATCATGGCCACATGCATGCATCACGCCCGGAACAGTTGATTGATAGGGTACATCTTTTTCATCTTGAATAGGAAGGGCATCAAAGTCGGCTCTCAAAGCTACAGTAGGACCGGGTTTTCCTCCTTGAATGCTTGCTACAATGCCGTTTCCTCCTACATTTGCTCGGTAAGAAATACCGATTTTGTCATAAAAAGACCGAATGTAGGTAGCAGTTTGAAATTCTTTAAAAGACGGTTCTGGATACTGATGCAGATAGCGGCGAATTTGAACCATTTCATCAAATTTTTCTTCAAGTAAAGTATGTAGCTTGGAGTTCACATAACCATATCCTTTCTGTGTAAGTTGAATAAAGTTTTGAATTTTTTGACATTTTAATCATTATATCATTATCTATAAAAAAGAAAAGAATGTAAGCGTTGTCATTGAAAAAAGTAATTGAATCATGAAATATTTTATATACATAATAGATACATAAGATGAGAAATAGAGATAAAGAATGAGTTTTTTACCAATTTTCTCGTGAGATAATAGGAGGTAACGATATGGTAGATTCACAAACTGTATCTCTGTACAAAAAATTGATGTGGGCATTTGGAATTGCGGGTCTCGTTTTTTTAGGAGTGTTGTTTGCTGTGTCGACAGATTCTTTTCAAGGAGACCGCTGGCTTGTTTCAGCTATAGATGACAGCACTATTCTTCAGTCAGCGTCATCTGTTTTTCACGGCCTGTCTTTTTTAGCTTCAAAAGTAATGATTATGGTTCTTTTAGCTGTACTTATTGTTTTTTTATTTTTTAAAAAAGATTATATTGGCATGATATCCGCATTTTTACTTATTTTAAGCGGCGATATTATTAACAAAGCAGTTAAAGATGCGGTAGAACGAAGCCGTCCTCTTGAAGGCATCGAAGGCTACAGCTTTCCAAGCGGCCATGCGATGATGGGAATTCTTATCTACGGTCTGATTATCTTTTTTCTAACAAAACATATGAATAATCAAAAGGTAGCCAAGCGGTATCAGCTTGCAATTACTTTAATCGTTTTATTAATAGGTGTGAGCCGTATTCTATTAAGAGAACATTTTTTAACAGATGTCTTAGCTGGCTACAGCTTAGGTCTTATGTGGCTTATTGTAGGCATTTTCCTCTATACGCTTGTTTATGCATATGTAAAGCCGTCAGCAGAAAAAGAGTTTCCAAAAGGTATGTAAAAATATATACATAGGGCCCCCTTCATAGAAAGAAGGGGGCTTTTGTTTAAACTAGAAACATTGCGACAATCGTTGTAACGACTAATCCAATTGCTACAGGTTTTAAATTGCGTCTGGCAAGTTCAAACGGACTAACTCCGCAAATCGCAGCAGCCGGAATCAGCGCCCATGGAATCAACGTTCCCCCTCCAACCCAAATCGCAGCAATTTGCCCCAAAGCAGTTAGCGTGGCAGCGCCCGATCCTAAAGCAGATGCAAATAAATGAGAGACAGAGCCTACGAGTGAAATACCTGAAAATCCTGAACCGTCTAACCCGGTAATAGCTCCTAGCGCAGTTATCGTCACAGTAGCGACCTGTGCGGTTAACGGCACGGTGGAAGCAAGCGCAACGCCTAGGTCATTTACAAGTCCATGTGATCCTTTCGGAAGAAAGTCACCAATGATTGTTTTGAACCCAGCATCTCCTAAATAGAAAAAAGCGGCAATCGGAATAACGGGACCGAATACTTTAAAACCAAACTGCAAGCCTTCAATCAAGTAGGAAGTTGTTTGTTCGAGACCTTTTCCTTTGTGAGCAATAAGCGACACCACTACTAAAATAAATAGAGCTGTACCTCCAACGAGAGCAGTGGCATCTCCTCCCTGTAAATGAAGGGCGAACATTGCCCATACGTCTATAGCAAAGAAAAGGGGAACGATAATGGCTAAAGCCCGGCGTAGTGAAGGAGAAAGAGGTGTGGATTGGTTAGAAGAGCTGCTTGTTAAAATTGTCGGTTGCGCCTGAATTCTATTGTGCTTCATATCTTGTTTTAGAAAGTAAAAAGCAGAGAGCGTTGTAACGACTCCCATCACAATGACAAGAGGGACACTTGCTTGAACAACCTCGTGAACCGGAAGACCTGCTGCGTCAGCGGTTATCTTAGGGGCAGCTTGAATAACAAAGTCACCTGAAAGCGCAACGCCGTGACCGAATAAATTCATCGCTACAGCTACGCCTATAGCCGGAAGCCCTACGCGGATGGCCACTGGTAACAGCACGGCTCCAAGTAAAGCAACGGCTGGAGAAGGCCAGAAAAAATAGGAGATGGTCATCATAACTAATCCAATAACCCAATAGGCAAGAGCAGGTGTTTTAATGAGGCGAGCAAAAGGGGAAATCATCGATTCATTTATTCCTGTAGCCATTAAGACTTTACTCATGGATACAATAATTGAAATAATTAAAATGGTAGGAAGCAGTTCTGTAATGGCATAAATGAAGCTGGAAAAAACAGCGCTGACGGAGTGGCTTAACGAAGAGGTAGCCGTTAAGGAAAGCAAAAAAATCCCGAGTATACAAAGGATACTCGTATCTCGCCGCATAATCATAAAGCCGATAATGAAGGCGATAAAAAGGACATACATCCAATGAAGAGCTCCAAGCTCTATGCCCATAAAAATTCCTCCCAATAGGTGATGTAGTATACAATATGACGTTTGTGCCTATCGTGATACTCGCCTACTAGGAGGATGTTTACTTATTTAACTACGTGGTATGAGGTCACATAAGAAGGGCGAGAGAAAATCGATGGCTGCTGATCCACGCCTTCTGACGTACCGCGTTTTTTGTGTGCTTCATTATAGGCTTTTGAAGACTGCCAATCGCTAAATGAACTTTCATTTTTCCATCCTGTAAAGATAATGTAGGTGTCATTTTGCAGTGGCCGAAGTACACGAATAGCTGAAAAGCCTGCTTCATTTTCAATTAAACGAGCTCGTTGGCTAAATCGTTGTTCAAATAAAGGACGGCCTTCATCTGTAACTGAAATATTATTTAGTACAGCAAATCCGCTATCTGCAAGATCTCCAGAAGCATCTAATACTTCATAAGCATGTCCTTCTTTAAAAATTGTATCTCCATCTGTTTCGTGGACTAGTGCAAATTGATCGTCATCTTTGTGAAGCAGGAATAAACGTTCACTCGGATGTTCGTCGATCAACTTTTGAAGGTAAGGGCCTGTTCCGTAAGTAATAAAGATCTTCATGGATTATACTTCCTTTCTAATTGGGAATTGCATACAATTTACAATTGTAAATCATACTAAAATTATAAAATTTTACACACAAAAATTCAAAAATTGTGAACTTCTAATGAAGATGGTAAAGTAAAACATTGATGAAGTTGTTTTCCATATTATCAAAAGTTTAGTGGAAGAAAAGGGGTGGCACGATGTACAAAAAAGGCTTATACGCAATTGCTGCCTTAGTTGGAATTTTTCTATTAGGATTGATTGGATATATTATCATCTTGTTTCTTGGAAACTATGTAATTGATGAGAAAAAAATCGTCATGGACTCGGCTACGAGGTTAGTGGACGAAAATGGAGACGAATTAACAAAGCTCTATGTGAAAAATCGGGACTTGGTTTCAATTGACAAGATTCCAAAGCATGTGCAACAAGCATTTATTTCAATTGAAGACGTTCGTTTTTATGAACACCACGGAATCGATTTTAAATCTATTGGCCGAGCATTATACCGAGATATATTGGCTGGAGGAAGTGTTGAAGGAGGAAGTACTTTAACACAGCAGCTGGCTAAAAATGTGTTTTTATCAAATGATAAAACGCTGCTTAGAAAAACAAAAGAAGTAGTGGTGGCCATTAACTTGGAGCAGCGTTACAGTAAGCAAAAACTGCTTGAAATGTATTTGAATCAAATATACTTTGGACACGGAGCCTATGGAATCCAAGCTGCATCCAAGCTTTACTTCAATAAAGATGTCTCCGAATTAACGGTAGAAGAAGGTGCACTGCTCGCTGCACTGCCAAAAGCACCGAATTCTTATTCTCCTATTTTACATCCAGAAAAAAGTATAGAACGTAGAAATGTTGTGTTAAATGCCATGCAAAAAGCAGGTTATTTATCAGCTGAAAAAAATGTCCGTTTGCAAGGAAGAACGCTGGGGTTGAACATAAAGGAGCAGGCTAAAAATCCAGCGTATTTAACCTATATCGATATGGTTATTCAAGAAGCAGAGAAGAAATACAGCATTTCGGGCAATGAGCTTCTGCGCGGAGGTTATACGGTCAAAGTACCGATGAATATAAAAGCACAAGAAGCAGCCTACGAGCTGATGAAAGAAAATCGTTATTTTCCAGGTACAGATAACAGTACCCAAGGTGCTTTTGTATTAGTCGATAACAAAAGCGGAGGAGTTTTATCTGTTATGGGAGGACGAGATTATGTACAAAAATCGCTCAACCGCGTAAATGTCAAAAGACAGCCAGGTTCTACGATGAAACCTATTGCGGTATATGGCCCTGCGTTAGAAGAAGGTAAATTCAAGCCTTATTCGTTGCTGCAAGACAAGCTTAGAAGCTACGGGGGATACACACCTAAAAACGTAGACGGGCAATATGCTAAAAAGGTAACAATGTACGATGCCCTAAAAGATTCTAAAAACGCAGCTGCTGTCTGGACATTGAATCAGCTAGGAGTTGAAACAAGTAAGCAGTATCTTACAAAGCTAGGAATTCCGTTAGAAGATAAAGGGCTTGCGATTGCTCTTGGAGGATTAAAGGAAGGAATTACACCGCTTCAATTAGCAGGAGCGTACCGGGCATTTGCTGAAAACGGAGAAAACATCCAACCGTACTTTATTCATGAAATAAAAGATCAAGACGGAAAAGTGATTGCAAAAGCTGTTCCCGACACTCACAAAGCATTTTCAAAACAGACGGCTTGGTATATGACAAAAATGCTTCGAGGAGTTGTTAAAGAAGGAACGGCAAAAAATGGAGAGTTTAAAGGAGAGTTAGCAGGAAAAACAGGATCTACTTCGTATACGAATGTTAAAGGAGCCACAAGAGATGCTTGGTTTGTTGGATATACGCCAGATGTTGTAGGAAGCGTGTGGATGGGATATGATTCTACAAATGACCAGCATTATTTAACAAAAGGAAGTTCTTATCCGACTCTATTATTTAAAGACATTTTAACAAGAGCTGGTTACGACGAAGCTGCATTTCAAAAGCCAGCAGGCGTTAAAGATCTGCCAAAACCAATACGTTTAGAGCAAGTTAAAGACTTAAAACAAGAATTAACATTCCATCCATTTGGTTTGCTAACGGTAAATTTATCGTGGACACCTTCACCTGATAAAAGAGCTGTTTATTATGTTTATGAGAAAAAAGGTGATAAAGCCGAATTAATTGGTAAAGTGAAGGGAAAAGGAGAATTTGAAAAAGAGCGTGTGAATCTGCTCGACAGTCCTACTTATTATGTAGTTCCTTACAATTCCCTAACAAAACAAAAAGGAAAAAAATCCAACGAAGTAACACCTGCTCTTTTTCAATAAAAAAAGAAGAGTAGGGCGATTTTTTGACATTTTTAGCAGGTGGCTATACAAGTCGTAAAGAAATGGGTATAGTGACAAGTAGAGAATATAACGTGAAACTTTAATCAGTAGAGGAACCGGTATGTTCCTTTGCTGATTATTGTCTGTCTAATCGAAGAAAATACGGATGGAAGACAATCGAGAAAGGTGGAAATTATGAGTCAAGGAACGTTTAACGATACTTTTTTAAAAGCCTGTAGAGGGGAAGAAACGGATAATGTTCCGGTTTGGTATATGCGCCAAGCAGGGCGTTCACAGCCGGAATACCGAAAGCTAAAAGAGAAGTACTCTCTATTTGAAATCACTCATCAGCCGGAGCTTGGGGCATACGTAACACGCCTGCCCGTTGAACAGTACGGAGTGGATGCAGCTATTTTATATAAAGATATAATGTCACCGCTTCCTTCAATTGGAGTGGATGTTGAAATCAAGTCAGGAATTGGTCCCGTCATTTCTAATCCAATTCAATCTTTAAGCGATGTAGAAAAGCTAGGAGAAATTACGCCGGAAGAAGATGTTCCGTATGTATTAGATACGATTAAGCTGTTAACAACAGAACAGCTAAACGTACCTCTAATTGGTTTTGCCGGTGCCCCTTTTACAGTGGCAAGCTATATGATTGAAGGAGGACCTTCAAAAAACTATAATAAAACAAAAGCATTTATGTACACGGAACCTAAAGCATGGTTTGCATTAATGGATAAGTTAGCAGATATGACGATTACATATGTAAAAGCGCAAATTGACGCTGGAGCAAAAGCCATTCAAATCTTTGATTCATGGGTGGGTGCTTTAAATGTAGCGGATTATCGTTATTTTATAAAGCCTGTTATGGAGCGAATTTTCACCTCTTTGCGCGAAAAAAATGTACCGCTTATTATGTTTGGAGTAGGAGCAAGTCATTTGGCAAAAGAATGGCATGATCTGCCGCTGGATGTAGTGGGATTAGATTGGCGAACGCAGCTGGATGAAGCACGTGCACTAGGCTTAACCAAAACACTGCAAGGAAACTTAGATCCTGCTATTTTGTTAGCTCCATGGCAAGTTATTGAAGAACGTGTAACAGAAATATTAGATAAAGGGATGGCCAGTCCTGGTTACATCTTTAACTTAGGGCACGGCGTCTTTCCACAGGTTCAGCCGGAAACGTTGAAGCGTTTAACAACCTTTATTCATGAATATTCTGCAAATAGACAATAAATTGTCAAATAATTTGGAGCGCTAAACTTTGAATTTTTCTTTTTATTCATGGCAAAATGAAGACAAGTATTGAATCTAACAAAGAGGTGTCGAACACATGAGTAAAAAAGTAATGGGATTACTTGTAATGGCATATGGAACGCCATATAAAGAAGAAGATATTGAACGTTACTATACACATATCCGCCGCGGACGTAAACCTTCACCGGAAGCCTTAGAAGATTTACAAAACCGCTACGAAGCAATCGGAGGCATTTCACCTCTTGCAAAAATTACGCAGCAGCAAATGGAAAGTCTGGAAAAGCGCTTGAATGAAGTACAGGATGAAATTGAATTTAAAGCGTATCTTGGCTTAAAGCACATTGAGCCGTTTGTTGAAGATGCAGTAGAAGCCATGCATAAAGACGGAATTAAAGAAGCGGTTAGCATTGTGCTTGCACCTCACTTTTCAACGTTTAGCGTAAAGTCCTATAATGGGCGCGCCAAAGAAACGGCTGAAAAATTAGGAGGACCAATCATTCATTCCGTAGAAAGCTGGTACAGTGAGCCAAAATTCATTCAGTACTGGGCTACACGTGTTAAACAAACGTTTGATTTAATAGACGAAGAGAAACGCCAAAAAGCCGTATTGATTGTTTCTGCGCATAGCTTGCCGGAAAAAATTATTGCAGCAGGAGATCCATATCCGAATCAGCTTCAAGAAACAGCGGATTTAATTGCACAAGCAGCTGGTATTGAACATTACGAAATTGGCTGGCAAAGTGCTGGAAATACGCCAGAGCCATGGATAGGTCCTGATGTCCAAGATTTAACAAGAGAACTATATGAAGAAAAAGGCTATACGTCGTTTGTCTATACCCCGGTTGGATTTATCGCAGACCACTTAGAAGTGCTTTATGATAACGACTACGAATGCAAAGTGGTGACAGATGAAATTGGGGCTGATTATTACCGCCCTGAAATGCCGAATGCACAGCCTGAATTTATCGATGGGTTAGCTACAGTTGTGTTAAAACGAATTGCCCGTTAAGTCAATATAGATTCTTTGTACGTTGAACAGGGACGAAAAGTAACTTATAATCAATATAAAGAAAAGTAAGAAGCGAGCTATGGATTTCCATAATCGCTTCTCTTTATATTGAATTTTACAGAAAAGGCGATGATAACATGACGGATAGACGAAAAAAGGTTGTCATCATCGGTGGAGGAATAACAGGTCTTTCAGCTGCCTATTATTTGCAAAAAAAAATAAAGAATCATCAGCTGCCAATTGATCTTCAACTAATAGAAGCGACGCATCGGCTTGGCGGGAAAATTCAAACGGTCAAACGAGACGGGTATTTATTTGAAAAAGGTCCGGATTCATTTTTAGCGCGTAAGCTAGCTGCTACAAAACTTGCAAAAGAAGTGGGGCTAGGCCGGGAGCTAGTCGGAAATGAAAAGGGAAAATCCTATATTCTAGTAAAAGATACACCGCATGCACTGCCTGATGGTGCTGTAATGGGGATACCAACCAAGTTATCTCCTTTTATCACAACAGGGTTATTTTCACCTGTTGGCAAGCTGCGCGCAGCAGCTGATTTTTTTATACCGAAAACGAAAAATCAGGATGACCGTTCGCTAGGCGTATTTTTTAGAAGACGGTTTGGTGATGAAGTTGTTGAAAATTTAATCGAGCCTCTATTATCAGGAATTTACGCAGGAGACGTTGATCGTTTAAGTTTAAGATCAACATTTCCACAGTTTCTGCATGCTGAACATAAGTACAGAAGCTTAATTGTTGGAATGAAAAAGCTAAAAGAAATTCACCCACAGCACGGTGATGATTCGGAGTTCAAAAAAAATAGTGTTTTTTTAACATTAAAAGAAGGCCTTCAATCGCTAGTAGATGGGGTAGAAAAAGCAATAGATCCTGATATTATTACAAAAGGAATAAAAGTAGAGAAAATTTATAAAGAAGATACCGCATATGAATTATCGTTAAATAGCGGGAAAGTCATAAAAGCAGACAGCGTTATTGTAACTTCTCCTCATGCAGCTGCTCAGTCTATGCTTTCGGAATATAAAATATTCGAACCGTTGAAGCATATGCCTTCCACTTCAGTAGCTACTGTTGTGATAGCCTTTGCACAAGAAGCGCTGCAAGACAATCTAGATGCAATGAACATCGCCGTTTCAAGAAATAGCGATTACACGATTACGGCTTGCACGTGGCTGAATAAAAAGTGGCCGCATGCGGTTCCGGAAGGAAAAGTGCTGCTGAGATGTTTAGTTGGACGAACCGGGGATGAAGCTGTGGTGGATCAGCCTGACGATGAAATTTTTAAAATTGTCCTGGAGGATTTGAAGAAGCTCATCACCATTTCTGCTGAGCCCGAATTTTACGCGGTAACGAGATGGAAGCAGTCAATGCCTCAGTATACGGTCGGACATCACGATATGCTAGATACGATGAATGAACAGCTTGAAAAAGAGCTTGCCGGTCTTTATGTAGCGGGAAGCTCATATGAAGGTCTGGGTATACCGGAATGTGTAGAGCAAGGAGAAGATGTGGCTAAAAAAGCGGTTAAATATGTGCAGCAACTGTAGAAGTGGAGCGGTGAATCAATGCTCCACTTTTTTGTCTACTACCTCTAGAGAAAGGTTATACTAAGAAGAGATTGTGGTTGAAAAGCAAAAGAAACTTATGCTATAGTAAAACCGTACTTGTTGACCGAAATATTCATTTGGTCAGAAAGAAGGGGATAACGTGGCTATAGACCGAAAGCAATCAGTTGTTGATGCAGCGTCAAAATCATTTGCGCTGTTTGGATATAAAGCAACGACTATGGAGCAAGTGGCGAAGCTTGCAAATGTCGGAAAAGGAACGATTTATACTTTTTTTAAAAACAAAGAAGAGTTATTCGATGAAATTGTTACACGAATGATTCGAGAAATGACAGATGCAGCTGAAACTGTCATTGACAGCAGCCGTCCTTTTTTTGAAAATGCCCAAGCAGCTATTTTTCGAATCTTAGAATTCCGCACTGAGCATCAGCTCATGCTGAAGCTGGTGCAGGAACAGCAGTTAGGCACTACAGCAGTGCAAGAAGTGCTGGTGCGAGTAGAAGAAGAGATTTTAACTTATATAAAAAACAAAATCGAAATTGCGATTTCTAAAAAAGAAATCAAACCGTGCAACCCGGAGCTCACAGCTTTTTTATTATTTAAAATGTACATTGCACTCGTCTATGATTGGGAAAAACGGCATCAGCCGCTTTCAGAAGAAAAAATTGCTGAATTAATTGAACTATACTTTTTACGCGGTCTGTCTCAGTGAGATAGGCTTTTTTCATAGAAAAAACAAAAAAGGTCTCGTCATGAGACCTTTTTTTATTGTTCACTATCATCTTTTTTTACGCCGTTTAATTCTGTATTTCCTGTTTTTGCATCTTCTTCTTTTTGCTCTACTTCTTTTTCGCCTTCTTTTTTAAGGTCGAAATAAGCTTTAATAGAATCGCCTGTAATAGTTTTACTTAACGTATTAGATGTACCGGCTACATAAGCAGAAGGGATGACAACCGCTACTGCTACTTCCGGATTATCATAAGGCGCGTATGAAACGAACGTAGAGTTACGAACGCTTACGCCTTTATTAAAGGTTTCCGCGGTACCAGACTTACCAGCGATATTATACTGACTGTATTTTCCTGTATTAAGTAAACGCCCTGTACCATGTGAGCTAGTAACTACGCGGCGGAAGCCCTGCTTAACAATGTCAATTTCCGATTGACTCATTGTAATACGGTTTAATACTTCCGGCTCAAACGAGCTTTGTACGCTCCCTTTTAGTTCACTATCAAGCTCAGGCTCACGAATTTCTTTTACTAGGTGGGGTTTCATACGATAGCCACCGTTAGCAATTGTTGAAATGTATTGAACAAGCTGAAGAGGTGTGTACGTATCATACTGTCCAATACCAAAATCTAGTGCTTTACCTGGTTCATTTGTGACGCTGTTACGAATACCGGTTGATTCGTTTTCTAATTCGATTCCCGTTGAAATTCCAAGACCAAACTGGCTATAGTATGAGCGCAGCTTATTAAAGATAGACGGTGGAATGTTCAGTCTGCCGCCAGGGCGGTACGTTTCACCAGCCATGCTCATAACCGTGCGGTACATAAATACGTTTGATGATTGTTCTAGAGCTTTTTCGATTCCAGTAGCTCCCATATTATGCGAGGACTTTTTCTTAGTGCCCCCAGCAAATGTCATCGGTGCATCATAAAACACCGTTCCAGGCTGAATAGCGCCTGAGTCAAGACCTGCAAGAACAGTAGCTCCTTTTACAGCTGAACCCACTTCATAAGAAGTTGTCATGTTACCAAGAGCAAAATCTTGTACTTTTCGTGCTCCCGTCTTTTTATCTGTAACGAGCTGTTTTCCACCCATTGCTAAAATGTCTCCCGTGTGAGGGTCCATCATAATAGCAAACGCGCGATCCATTAATCGTGAACCAGCTGCTCCAGATGTCACAGCTTTTGTTAAAATATCTTCAACTTGCTTTTGCAGCTCCATATCAATTGTTAAAATTAAGTCACTGCCGCGCTGACCTTCTGTAACGGTCTCTTGGCTGACTAAGTTGCCCGAGCGGTCCGTTACGTTTTGCACGCGAGCTTTTTGGCCGCGAAGAACGTCTTCATACTGCTTTTCTAAATAACTTTTTCCTACTCTATCGTTACGGCTGTAGCCGTGGGACAAGTAGTACTGTAAGTTTTCGCTTGGCAATCCTTCATCTGCTGATGTGATTTTACCAAGCAGCGTGCTAAGTAAGCCATCGTATGTATACATACGGTCCCAGTAAGTTGTTGTATCAACGCCTGGCAAGTTCCCTAATTGTTCACTAATAACGGCAAGCTCTTTATCTGTTAAGCCGCTTTTAATAATTTGAGCCGTTAACGCGTAGCCGCCTTCCATCTTGCTTTTAATAGCAATCACTTCAAGGTCATCTTTCACCGATAAAAGTTCATTTTTTGTGATGCGCTTCAGCTGAAGAGGATACAAATCATCTTCAGAAAGCTGACCTTCTTTTACTTTTTGCTTATCTGCTGCGGTAATTTTTTTCGCAGCTGCTTTTGGATGAGTTGCAATCCAATAATCTTTTAAGTCGCGTTCTGTTAGCTTAATCGTATTTTTATCTTTCTTTTTATCCGATTTGCCAAAAACGTCTGTTGTAACAGGAACATCAATAAGAGTGGCAAGCTTTTTAGCTACTTTTAGCTTGTCTTCTTGAGTGACGCCCTTCAAACGCGTGTACGTGACAGCGTTCAACGGTTTATTATCCACGATAACGCGGTCATAGCGGTCTAGCATCTTTCCGCGAGGAACCGGTGAATCTACCGTTTCATCTTCTGTTTTTTCAACTTCTCGTTTATAGTTCTCTCCGTACACGATCTGTACGAAGCCTAATCGTAAAATGAGTGCAGAAAAAAGCAGGAAAACCACAATAAACAGCCAGTTAATTCGAAATGAGACATGTGTTTTTTTGCGCTTTTTAGTTTTCATGTAAACCCCTTCACTTTGTTTATACAAGTTAAAAAAATTCATAAATTTTCTTATGAATCTATCACTCTACATATTAACATAATTTTGTCTATAAATGTTATTAGGTGGAATAAAACAGATAAAAATTTTATAGAAATTTTTGGGGCAGAAGAGAGACCTGTCGAAGGGGGCTGAAGGGGGGTGTTCAATATTTTCCACTCGGTTGTTCAATATTGTTACCTGTTCAAATGTCCTAGAATCGGTAAAATAAAGAGAGATAGATATCAAGGGGGGCAAAACGAATGAAAATGAAAAGGCTTTCAATAATGTCTGGCGTGTTAGCAACATCACTTTTATTTGCGACAGCATGTTCAAACTCAGGTACGGATTCAAAAGCAAGTAAATCAACAGGCTCAGGTGATCAAGTTGTTATTGATATGTTCCAGTTTAAAGTGGAAATTGCAGATCAGCTGAAAGAATTAACGGATGAATATACAAAAGAACATCCAAACGTAAAGTTTAACATCCAAACAGTCGGCGGAGGCGCGGACTATGGTGCAGCATTAAAAGCGCAGTTTGCCTCTGGAAATGAACCTGATATCTTTAATAATGGAGGGTTCCAAGAAGCGCAAACGTGGAAGGATAAATTAGAAGATTTATCTGATCAGCCGTGGGTAGATAATCTGTATGATATCGCTAAAGAACCGATGACAATGGACGGGAAAATCTATGGTCAGCCGCTAAACTTAGAAGGTTATGGTTTTATTTATAATAAAGATTTATTTGAAAAAGCAGGCATTAAAGAATTGCCTAAGACGCTGTCGGAATTAGAAGCAGCTTCTAAAAAGCTTAAAGCAAAAGGCATTACACCATTTTCTAACGGATACGGCGAGTGGTGGGTGCTAGGTAACCACTTATTTAATATTCCAATGGCGCAGCAAGACGATCCAGATGCGTTTATTAAAGGTCTAAACGAAGGAAAAGCAAAATTTGAAGGCAATGAAACGTTTAAGCAATTTATGAATCTGTTCGATTTAACGTTAAAGTATGGAAATAAAAATCCATTAACGACAGATTACAATACACAAGTTACTCAATTTGCTTCTGGTGAAACAGCGATGATGCAACAAGGTAACTGGACGGTAAATATGATCACAAAAATCAATCCGGACATGAAAATGGGCTTTATCCCAATGCCAATCAGCAACGATGCGAAGAAAAATGATAAATTAGCAATCGGAGTTCCAAATAACTGGGTAGTGAACAAAAATGCGCCAGATGCAGATAAAAAAGCAGCGAAGGAATTCTTAAATTGGATGGTTTCTTCTAAAGAGGGTCAAAAATTCTTAGTTGAAAAGTTCAAGTTCATTCCAGCGTTCAAAAACATCGATGGAAAAGGAATCGATTCTTTATCTGATGATATCTTAAAATACTCTGAAGAAGGCAAAACATTATCTTGGAACTGGTTTAAGTATCCAGAAGGAACGGTTCAAGAAGTAGGCGCAGCAATGCAGTCTTACGCAGGCAAACAAATGACGGAAGAAGAATTTATGAAGAAATTAGATGCAATTTGGGCAAAAATGAAAAAATAACCAAAAAGTCCGCGTGGAAAACGCGGACTTTTTAGTGTGAAAAAATAGCTGATTAGATTCATAGTTATGAAAAAATAATAGTTAATTGAAAGCGCTTTTAATGTATAATAATAGTCATAATGTATGACATTAGTCAAAGGAGGTTATTCGTGAAAGGCTGGAGCATACGCAAGAAATTAATTTTGTTTTTCTTATTCGCAACAGTTATTCCATTTTTAATTTCAACGATTTTTACGTATCAATACACAAAAGAAACGGTTAAGAATCGATTTATTTCTACCAACTATCAAGTTATTAAAAATGGAAGCAATGATTTGAGTGATTACTTAAATGAAATTGCTAATATTACAAAAAGGCTGTACGGCTACCACCCATTTATTAAAGTGTTAGATGAAGGCGTATCAAGTGACTTAGGAGCCAATCAACTGGAAATATCACGCACTCTTCTTTATTTATATAATACTCGTCCAGAGATTGAACAGCTCCATCTTTATATTGAGAACGGGCATGACTCGTATACAGCTTATAATTCGAAAGTGAGCAGCAGAGGGAAGTACGATGATATTTACACTCAGCCTTACTATTCTTATTTAAATAAAAATCATAAATTTCTTGCCATTGAGCCTACCCATGAAATTTATAGCTACAATAATTTATCAACGTTAATTGATTCACTGCCGAATCAAGTTATTAGCTTTCATCAGCGGATTGATGAAATTCCATCAGACAAGTTGTTAGCTTATCTATCTTTAGACATTAACATGACACAGATTCAATCTATATCGCAGCGTTTATATAATGAAGAGTCAGAAGATTTTTATTTGATGAACAATAAAGGGAAGGTTTTGTATTCTTCGGATTCAAAGGTTATTGGAAAAAATGAAAACTACCCGTGGCTAAAGGCGCTTACGTCTCAAGAGGATCACAGCATGGAATGGGAAGATAAAAGCTTCTCAGGCGTATTAATGTATGAAAAGCTTAAACAGCCTTTTGAGGACTTGTACATTGTGAAGCGAATTCCTTACAGTGTTTTATATGAGGATGCAAGAAAGACAGCACTTATGAATGTATTAATTGGCCTGCCATTTTTGTGTATGCTCGTTATCGCTACGCTTTTTATATCAGTACGTTTTACAAAGCCAATTAACGTATTGATTCGCAATATGAAAGAAGTGGAAAAAGGATCATTTGAAGTGCGGTTTAAGTCGCTTGGAAACGATGAATTTGGTGTTTTAGGAAGGCATTTTACCTCTATGGTAGAAACAATTAATGACTTGATTGAACGTAAATTTCGCTTGGAATTAGAAAATAAATCAACGCAGCTAAAAGTGCTGCAGTCACAAATTAATCCGCATTTTTTATACAACGCATTTCAATCGATTGGAACTCTTGCCCTTAAGCATAAAGCAGTTGAAGTATATTCTTTATTAACCTCACTTTCTCACATTATGCGTTACAGCATGAATATGAAAGAGGATATCGTGAGCTTAAAGCAAGAAGTCGATCACGTAAAAGCTTTCTTGAGTCTGCAGAAGCAGCGGTTTGGTTCAAAGTTTGAGTATGAGTTAAATATCGAAAAAGAGGCAGAGCTTATGCGAATACCGAAAATGATCTTGCAGCCTCTTGTTGAGAATTCTTTTAAGCATGGATTCGAAACCCGCACAGGAAGCGGAAAGCTGTTGATTTCAGCGAAGTTGAACGGAGAAGAACTGATTCTAACTGTTTCTGACAACGGAAAAGGGATAGGAGAGCAAGAGTTGAATCAATTAAAAACGAGACTTCAGCAATCGTATAATCAAACAGATGAGCATATTGGGTTGCAAAACATTTATGAACGACTTCGCATCTACTATGGAGATCATGCTTCAATGCATATTAGCAGTCAAGAAAATCACGATTTTACCGTTGTCATAAAGCTAACAACAATTGAAGAAAAGAGGGATAGCGATGAAAGTATTAATCGTGGATGATGAAGAGCATGTAAGAGAAGGGATAAAGCTGCTTGGACAGTGGGAAGAGCATGAAATTACAGATGTGATAGAAGCTGATAGCGGTGAGCAAGCGATTGCGCTTATCGAGGATCATGGACCGGAAATCATTTTTACTGATATGAAGATGCCTAATATCGATGGAATTGCTTTGTTGGAGTGGATTAAAGAGAATTCACCTTCTAGCAAAACGATTGTGGTAACAGGATATGATGACTACCACTATATGCGTAAAGCTATTCATTTTGGAAGTACGGATTATATTCTAAAGCCAGTGGATCCTTCGATTTTAAACGATACGCTTGTACGAGCTGTAACCCAATGGAAAAAAGAAGAAGAGTCAAGAAAAGTCCATAATAGCAGCTATCGTTTAATCAATGAAATGAAGCCGATTTATCGAGATCGAAAACTGACGCAGTTAATGAACAACTATTTGCTAAATCAATCAATCTATGAAGAGTTTGGTTTCCACCTGACTAGAGAATATGAAGTGGGGATTGTACGTGTAGATGAATCCATTATTCGTTCTTTTGGTGGTGACCGGGATTTAGCCTATTTTTCAATTTTAAATGTAATCAATGAAATGCTGATGGCAGAAGAAAATGGGGTAGCCTTCCGTTATTTATCAAATAAGTGGGAAATTATCGTTATATTTTGGAATGATTTTGAACGCATAACCTCTTTACTGACGACTTTACATACAGCAATTCGCCGTACGTTAGACGTGAGCTGTCGGATTGCAAGAGGGTGCAGAGTTTCTTCTATTGATCAGTTAATGAAATCCTATGAACATGCGAAAAACTCGCTTTTATTAAGCAATGTTCTTGATCAAAATAAAGTGAAGGTCTACGGAGAGCAAGACGTTTTAGCAAGTGCTTTATTAATAAATATGATGGATTATAACAGTAAAATTGAAGAAGCACTGCAAGTAGGAAAGTTTGAAGCCTTTTTGCCGGTATTCAACGAAATTATCACAGCTTTTGAAGCACAAAATTACCTATCATTAAAGCAAATTCTGCATTTTGAGCAGGAATATCAGCTGTTAAGCCAGCATTGGTTAAAAAGATATCACATTCCTTATACGATAAATAACGGTCCTGAATATGTTCTTTCTTTTTTCTATAACCAAGATGGGCAGTTTCAGCTAGCAAAGTATGTAGAGAGAAAGAAGCGTGAAGTAAAGCGCTTTTTAAAAGTAGTAAAAAGGTATAGCAAGCAAAATAATCGCGACGTTATTTATGAGATCGAACAATATTTGCAGCAAAATTTTCATCGAGATGTGAAGCTTCAAGAAATATCGGAACGTTTCTATTTAAGCCGTGAATACATTTCGAGAAAGTTTAAGCAAGAATTTCAAGAAAATATTTCAGATTATATGGTGAAAGTCAGAATGAATAAAGCCAAATCACTTTTACTAAATGAAGAACTAAAAATCTATGAAATTGCGAATATGATTGGATATCATGATGATAAATACTTTCGAAAAGTGTTTAAAAAAGTAGAAGGCATTACGCCAAACGAGTATCGCAGTTTGAGCGTATAAAAAAAAGCTGAAACTGTTTTATAACAGTTTCAGCTTTTTTTATTTCATGGTATCTAGACAGTGATCACATTTGTTTCCGTAGCATTCATGCTGTTCCTCGATGTCGTTTCCGCATTCTACGCACTTTTTATTGGGTAATCTTTTGAAAAATTCAGTCATTTTTTCTAACATTTTAAATCCCTCCGTTGTTTTTGTTACTAACATTGTATTATAACAGATGATAAAATGTCAATTATGTTTTATAACAATTTAGCCTATTTTGCTATTCTAAGTGGTTATTTGTTATATAACAATGAGTTATTTCGATAAAATGGTGGAAACGAGTGCCTTTCAGTTAGTTTTCAAAAAAAAGTAGGGTATACTGAACGTAATAAAAATAGTACGAAAGGGTGATTGAAATGAAAGTAACTGTTATTGGTTTTTGGGGAGGGTATCCTGCTGTTTCAGAAGCTACTTCTAGCTATTTAATTGAGCACGATGGATTTCAGCTGCTTGTTGATTGCGGAAGCGGTGCATTGGCTCAGCTGCAAAAATATGCAAATCCAGAAGAAATAGATGCTATGATTTTATCTCATTATCATCATGATCACGTGGCTGATGTCGGAGTATTCCAATATGCTCGCCTCATTCAGACTCATCTAGGGAACGCTGTTAGAGAACTTTCTATTTACGGACATACATATGATCAGGAAAGCTTCAACAAACTTACTCATAAAGGAATTACCAAAGGTGTAGAGTACGATCCGAGTCAAAAACTTGAAGTTGGGCCTTTTACAATCGAATTTATGAAAACACAACATCCAGTCGTTTGTTATGCCATGAGAATAAGTGCTGGCAATCAAACCGTCGTGTACACAGCGGACTCGAGCTATTTAGAAGAATTTGTTTCCTTCTCAGAAAATGCAGATCTTCTTATTTGTGAATGTAATTTTTATGCTAGCCAAGATGGAAGCGGCGCTGGACACATGACAAGTACAGAAGCCGGTACACTTGCTTCTAAAGCAAGTGTCAAACAACTCATGCTTACTCACCTTCCCCACTACGGAGAACATCAACAGCTAGTAGAGGAAGCTGCTGCTCATTATCGAGGTACGCTCACGTTAGCTGAAGCAGGATACGTATGGGAATAACAAGGAGGAAAATGAATGTTATTTATTGATAATCAAAAAAATTATGATCCCCGAATAAATTTAGCAATTGAAGAGTATGCGCTCAAGCATCTAGATATTAATGAGACATATCTGCTGTTTTATATTAATGAACCTTCTATTATTATTGGGAAAAACCAGAACACCATTGAGGAGATTAATACAAAATATGTTGAAGATCAGCATATTCATGTAGTGAGACGTCTATCTGGAGGCGGTGCCGTTTATCATGATAAAGGAAATTTAAACTTCAGCTTTATTACGAAAGACGATGGAAATAGCTTTCATAATTTTAAAAAGTTTACCGAGCCAGTCGTGGAAGCGTTAAAGAAATTAGGAGTTAATGCTGAGTTAAGCGGACGAAATGATTTAATGGCCGAAGGACGTAAAATTTCTGGAAATGCTCAGTTTTCGACGAAAGGAAGAATGTTCAGCCATGGAACTCTTCTTTTTGATTCAGAGATTGAAAACGTGGTATCAGCGTTAAAAGTAAAAAAAGATAAAATTGAATCTAAAGGCATTAAGTCTATTCGAAATAGAGTAGCAAATATCAGCGAATTTTTAGAACAGAAAGTAACGGTGGAAGAATTTAGAGAAATGCTGCTTCGGTATATCTTTGAGGGAGAAGAAAATATAACAGAATATAAACTAACAGAAAAAGATTGGGAAACGATTCATCAAATTTCTAAAGAGCGCTATCAGTCATGGGATTGGAACTATGGAAAATCACCTAAATTTAACTTACAGCACTCTCACCGCTTTCCTGTGGGACAAATTGACGTTCGTTTAGAAGTGAATAAAGGAAAAATCGATGCTTGCACCATTTACGGAGATTTCTTTGGAGTGGGGGATGTCCAGGAAGTACAGGAAAAATTAACAGGTGTTCGTTATGAAAAAGCTTCTATTGAACAAGCCTTAGAAGACATCGATATTCCACATTATTTTGGTAATATTACAAAAGAAGAGTTTGTTGAATTAATCTATTAAGAAAAAAGTCTGCTACGTCAGGCTTTTTTTCTTTTTAAACAGATGAGTCTTGTCAATAGAACAGCAGTAACATTATAATAGAATAGAAGAAGTAAGAATTTTTCCATTATTATGACTTAATAATGAATGGTTGTTCATTCATTATTAAAAGGAGGAAGTTATGAGATGAATTTGTCAGCACAGCTTCATAACACAGCTGAGCAATTTCCACAAAAATCGGCATATGTTTTTATGGATCAGGAAACATCTTATGCAGATCTTGATGCATCGGTATCTAAATTTGCTAATGGTCTGAAGCAGTTAGGTGTAAAAAAAGGAGATCATATCGCTTTGATTGTCGGCAACTCGCCTCATTTTGTGATTGGATTGTACGGTGCTCTTCGAGTAGGAGCTACCGTTATACCCATTAATCCTATTTACACAGCGGATGAAATTAGCTACATGCTGCAGGATGGAGATGTAAAAGGAGTTATTGCGGTTGATTTACTTCTCCCTGTTTTAAAGAAAATCATTGGACACGCTCCATTTTTGGAACACGTTATCTTATGTGAAACGACAGATACAGTGGAAAATATCCCTTCTTATTTTCACACATTTTCGCAAGTTGTAAACAGAGGGGAAGCTACATATGATTTTCTGGAGTTAAAAGAAGAAGATGTGGCCATCATTCTGTATACGTCAGGAACGACTGGAAAACCAAAAGGAGCTATGCTTACGCATAAGAATATTTATTCAAATGCTCAAGACGTAGCAGATTATTTAAGTATAAATGGGAATGACCGAGTCGTAGCTGCTTTGCCGATGTTTCACGTATTTTGTTTAACTGTTTCATTGAATGCGCCTTTAATGAATGGAGGAACGATATTAATTGAACCAAAATTCAGTCCATCTTCTATATTTGAATTAATTCAAAATCGACAAGCGACTATTTTTGCTGGCGTTCCGACAATGTATAATTTCTTACTTCAGCATGACAAAGGGAAAAAAGAGCACTTTCACACGGTAAGGCTTTGTATATCAGGCGGGGCATCAATGCCGGTGGCGCTTCTAACCCATTTTGAACGTAAGTTTGGAGTAATGGTAGCAGAAGGGTATGGGTTATCTGAGGCTTCTCCTGTGACGTGTTTCAATCCGATTGACCGAGAGAGAAAAGCCGGTTCTATAGGCACATCTATTATGAATGTTGAAAATAAAGTGGTAAACGAACTAGGAGAAGAAGTAGAAGTAGGACAAGTCGGCGAACTTATCGTCAAAGGCCCTAATGTGATGAAAGGGTATTACAAGCTTCCTGAAGACACGGAATATGCTCTCCGAGATGGTTGGCTGTATACAGGGGACTTAGCAAGAATGGATAAGGAAGGTTATTTTTATATCGTTGACCGTAAAAAAGATTTAATTATTGTAGGAGGATATAATGTTTATCCTCGCGAAGTAGAAGAAGTGCTATATGCGCATCAGGATATTGTAGAAGTGGCCGTTATCGGAGTTCCTGATCCTTCTTTAGGTGAATGTGTGAAGTGTTACGTGGTGTGCAATAATCAAGAGATAACGGAAGAGAAGCTTATTGCTTACTGCAAAGAGCATCTTGCTAAATATAAAGTGCCAAGTGAAATTGAATTTTTAAAAGAACTTCCTAAAAATACAACGGGAAAAATTTTAAGGCGTGCACTGAAGCAGCAGGTATCTCAGGATTGATAAAATGAAAGCGATTCCAAGTTGGGGGTGGTAAAAGAATGTCATCTATTTCTTATGAAATAAAGGGACACGTCGCTCATGTGATACTGAACCGTCCGGAAGCGATGAATGCTTTTAATTATGATATGCTTAAAGAATTGGAAGAAGTAATTGAAGGGATTCGTATTCAAAAAGATGTTCGAGTTGTGACGTTTAAAGGGGCAGGTGAAAAATCTTTTAGTGTAGGTGCCGATTTAAAAGAACGTAAAATCCTCTCTGATCAAGAGGTAAAGCGCAATATTTACAAAATAGGAGAAGTGTTTTCTAAGATAGAGCAGCTTCCTCAGCCAACGATAGCAATCATTAACGGATATGCATTTGGAGGAGGAATGGAGCTGGCTTTAGCATGTGATTTCCGGATTGCTTCAACAGAAGCGCTTATGGGTTTAACGGAAACAAGCTTAGCGATTATACCAGGCGCAGGAGGAACACAGCGTCTCCCTCGGTTAGTTGGGGAAGCAAAAGCAATGGAACTAATTTTAACAGCTCAGCGCCTCACGGCATCAGAAGCGAAAGAATGTGGTTTAGTAACGAAGGTAGCTCCTGGATATCAAATAGAAGAAACAATAGATATTTTTATCTCGCTTTTATTGAAAAATGGGCCAATTGCACTTCAGCAAGCAAAATTTGCTATCAAAGAAGGAATGAAGGCGGATTTGCAGACTGGTTTGCAAATTGAACGAAAAGCATATGAGTTAACGATTCCGACAGAAGATCGTCTAGAGGCACTTCAAGCATTTACTGAGAAAAGAAGACCTAGTTTTAAAGGGAAATAAGAAAGGGCTGTCTAATGGACAGCTCTTTTTCAATTTCTTCATAAATGAAGAAATTGAAAAAAGTAAAGAGTTCAAGAATATAGAAGGCAAAGTTTAAACCTAGCTTTTGGCTACAATATAATGATATGATCTAGATAAAACAGCTATCTGAATTAAAAAGTACTGATTAAGAAGTTTTTTTCTTAAAAACTGTTGACTTTAATAAAGATATATTTTATTATTATAAAGCGTCGTTGAGACATAACAGTAACAACGAAGCTGAAAAAAGAATTTTAAAAAGTTGTTGACATTACGTCAGTAACTTGATAAGATAATAAAGTCGCTTAAGAGCGGCGGTTGAACTTTGAAAACTGAACAAAGCGACAAACGTCAACGTTAATTTTTTTATTTTATATGAGCAAGTCAAACATTTCTTCGGAGAGTTTGATCCTGGCTCAGGATGAACGCTGGCGGCGTGCCTAATACATGCAAGTCGAGCGAACTGATTAGAAGCTTGCTTCTATGACGTTAGCGGCGGACGGGTGAGTAACACGTGGGCAACCTGCCTGTAAGACTGGGATAACTTCGGGAAACCGAAGCTAATACCGGATAGGATCTTCTCCTTCATGGGAGATGATTGAAAGATGGTTTCGGCTATCACTTACAGATGGGCCCGCGGTGCATTAGCTAGTTGGTGAGGTAACGGCTCACCAAGGCAACGATGCATAGCCGACCTGAGAGGGTGATCGGCCACACTGGGACTGAGACACGGCCCAGACTCCTACGGGAGGCAGCAGTAGGGA